>Ga0181527_1000952_pt1 | contig 31357 bp, 18 predicted proteins | sample PEATcosm2014_Bin_30_FD_119762 | JGI IMG/M metagenome (GOLD analysis project Ga0181527, IMG submission 119762) | Peatland microbial communities from MTU Mesocosm Facility, Houghton, MI, USA - PEATcosm2014_Bin06_60_metaG | ecosystem: Environmental > Terrestrial > Soil > Wetlands > Peat | place...
CCGCATCCGCCGCAAACGCCAGCGGCTCAGCACAAACGATCCTATCGAAACTGCCCCGGCCGAAAGAATCGGGCTAAACCCTGCCTCGTCTGCCGGGGCAGTCCCGATAGGAACCTAACGTTTGCCGGTACTGATTCGAGGGAAATCGGCCAGCTTGATGGTAGCCGTCCGAGGAGAGGTGTATTCTAAGCGCAAGCAGCGCGTAAATTGCTCATGTATCGCAGTTGATTTGGCGATGACTACATGACCGCAACAAGCGAATTTCTCGACCGCCAGAACCTTGATCGTGCGTGGCGCTGGATTCGGAGCAATCCAGATGCCATGTACAAGCGTTATTGCGGGGAACTATACTCCCGATTTGCGCTCGCTGACGATTTACTCATCGACGAGCTTCGCCAGCGGTTGCAGCGAGGGTTTTACGAGCCGGATCATTCATGCAAGCTCTTGGTGCCAAAGAAATCAGGAATTCTTCGACCGTATACCATCCTGACGGTTCAAGACCAGATTGTGTATCAGGCGCTCGTTAATGTAGTGGCGGAACGACTGGGACCACGAATTCGCAACCGGTATCTGAGACAGACCTTCGGCCATATATACGCTGGCAGAACCAGTCAGTGGTTTTACAAGAAATGGAGCGATGGGTACACCGCATTTAACAAGGCGGCGCGGGACGCCTTTAGCCGGGGACTCGTTTATAGCGCCAGCTTCGATCTCACAGCTTTTTACGATAGCGTTGACCACGGCGTACTGTGCCATTTCCTCGCAAAGCTCGGCTGCGAAAAGGACTTCTGCGATTTTCTGCGTAGCTGTTTGAGCAAGTGGACGGCGACTGATCGCCGCATCTACCAATTCCACGGTATTCCGCAGGGTCCCCTCAGCTCGGGTCTCTTGTCGGAAGTCGTTCTGCAGCATTTCGATCAGTACTATGGTGCGAAAGCGGATTTGGTTTATCTGCGATTCGTCGACGACATTCGCCTTTTTGCCAAACGCGAAGTGGATCTGCGCCGTATGCTCGTCCGACTGGACCACCTCAGCAAAGACGTCGGGCTCTTTCCTCAGGTGTCAAAGATCGACATCCATCGAGTCACCGATATCAATAGGGAGCTGAAGTCAATCAGCAACCCTACTGAGGCCGCTGTGCGAGGAGCGGTTGTCGACCAGGTCAAGCTTGCGAATCGCCTAATTGCGCTCAGTCCTCGGCTCACTCCGATCGTGAGGATCGAGGATGAAACTCGCTTTAAGTACCTTCTCGCTCACGCAGTCCCGAGCGCGCGCATAAATGGTAGGATGCTCACCATCAGCGCAACTCGGCCCGATCTTGTCCCTGCGATTGCCAGGTATTTCGCCCGCTATAAGGCTTTGCCTCGCCGAATAGCTCGGGATCTCATTCAACGCGTCGGCAAGAGTGAACTCTATGAGAACGTCACTGCCGAGTGGCTCAACGTCCTTCAGGGCAGAATCAAACAGGTCCAGATAGCCTCCTTGAATAAGACGCTTAAGCGGCTCTGGGGCCCGCGGTCCCTTGGCGCAGAACTGAAGGGAATGATTGGTGCAAATTTGATTCGGGAGGGCCTGTTGACTCTAAACCAAACGCGTTATGCAACTCGTTATGTGCCCGAATGGTGGGTACGGGCACAGCTTGTTGCGGCTCTTGGAACGCGGCACTACGGGACGGCCACGCTTCAGGGCATCCTGGACGTGGCATTGCGTGACCAAAATTCGGACGTCAGCCTTGCGGCAGCCCAACAAATTGCGGACTTAAACGTCACGGTGCTTCCGCCACTCCGAGGGATCAATGTCTCAGCAGGAAAGGCACTGCGGCAGCTCGGCGTCTTGAGACGTATTCCAGGAAGAACGTGCGGGATTGAGTGGAGTTTTGCTCGATTCACTGGAAGAACCTCGACCCTGAATTGGCGCACTGTGTTTGGCTTCACGTATCGCCATGCAGAAAAACTTGCAGTTCAAATGCGAGCCCTTGCGGATACTAACGTGACAGCGTTCGTCAACGCCTCGGACGTGTTCAATGATCGTTTGCTCTGTGCTCTCTACCTCCATGACCCCACTTTGGGCACCTATACTCTCGGCAACCTAGGGTCAGTGCTTTCAAGCGCGAGACTAAGGACACGATATCCCGCCGTATTTCAGCTATGCTGCGGAATCCATAACGAACGACTGAAGAGCAGTCTCTCGCATCCGATCATCAGAAAAACCGGACGGCCGACGTCTCGCATCTCATATCGATACATACGCACAGCGAAGCGCCTATACGTGCAAGCTATCGCAGAACTAGAGTCCTTATGGTGGAGGAGCTGTGAGCGGGGATTATCCCGATGTCTGTAGGCCTCTAAACTCACAGATCCAATCCGCTGTAACGCACGATTTGTCCCGGAATGTCGGCATATCGGAAGTATTCGGCGTCAGAGACCAGAAAACAGAGTCAGCAATCCGGCTTGGGTTGGCTGGCTCTGAAGACGGATCAAGCGGTGCGCTCTATTTTGCGCCTTCCTTGAGGATTTGCTCGGCCAGGAAGTTATGCACCTTGGCCTCGTCGCGCAGCATCTCGAAGTAGGCGCTCTTGAGCAGTTGCGCGTGGCCATCGCGGAGGCCCTGGCGGATGAGTTGCTGCACGCGCACGTCGGTCAATGTGCGCTGGCCGGCCGCTTCCCTGGAGATGAGCTTGTAGATGGCGTAGCCGATGGTGCGGTGCGACTGGGGGTCGACGATAGGGAGAACATCGGTGAATTGGCCCGGCTTGAGCTTGCCGATGGCGCTGTAGACTTCCGGTTCGGCATGCAACTGCGACTCGGAAATAAAACCCATGTCGCCGCCGTTGGCGGAGGTGTCCTTATCCTCTGAATAGTTCATAGCCACGGCTCCGAATTCCTCGCCGCTGTCGAGCTTCTGGTGCAGGGTCTGAATCTTCTTCTTTGCATCGGCGTCGCCGGAGGCCTTGTTGTTTTGCAGGTTGGCGGTTTTCGGCGAGGGAGTTGAGGTGACGGCGATCCTGGCAATGTTATAGCGGGGCTCAATGAGATTGAACTCCGCCTTGTGCGCCTCATAATAGCCGCTGATCTCAGCGTCGGTGATGTTGATTTTGGATTCGATCTCCTTGTTGAGCAGTTTAGTAGTGGTCAATTGGCGGCGCAGGTCGCGCTTGAAATCTTCCAGCGTCTCGTTGCGCTGCTTGAGCTGCTTGTCGAACTCCTCCTGGGTGTAGGGCGCCTTATACTCCGTGAGCTTGGCGTTTACGTCTTCGTCGGAGGCGGCGATGTTGAGCTTGGTGGCCCGCTGCTGAAGGATTTCGTCATCGATCAACTGGCGCAGGATGTTGAGGCGGACGATTTCGGCTTGTTCGGCGGAAGGCAACTGTGGGTTGTCTCCCAGGCTGGCTTTGTAATACTTCTCCAGGTCCGGGCGGAGGATTTCCTTGCCATTCACGGTGGCAATGACGTCGGGAGCGGGGGCGCGGTGGCAGCCGGCGACGGGGGCCAACAGGGCACCACTGAAAAGGATGAGGCCGACGAAACGCGAGCGGGCCGGGAAAAAAGATTCGATCTGCAACCTGGTGTCTCCTGCGGGGCCCAAGAAGGCCCCGGCATTCAAGGATAAATCGCCGAGCCGATGAGGCGATAGCAGCGCAGCGGCGCTATTTGCCGGTTCCGACGGGCGGTGGCGGCGGGTTGGGCGGGGTGGCTGCCGTGGGCGGAGGATCGATGCCTGCGGCGCGCAGGGCGCGGTCGATGACCAGCCAGAGCTGATCTTGAGGGACGGCGCCGTCGACGCGCTCGCCATTGACGAAGAGCGCGGGGGTTCCCTCGACCTTCAAAGAGTCCGCTTCGCGAGCGGAGGCGCGCACCTGGGTCTCGTCCTGCGCCGCCAGGCAACCGTCGAGCTTGCCGGAGTCGAGTCTGGCCAGCGTGGCCTCCTGGCGGGCGATGCGATCCAGCGCATCAAAGCTCTTTGCCGGATTGCGATCGGGTCCGCTGATCTCCTGGCCGTGGGCGTGGAGGTAATCGATGTAAGTCCAGTAGACCTGGCCGCTCTGCGCTGCCAGGCAGTTGGCGTCGACCGCGGCGTGCATGGCCCAGGGGTGCAGTTCGACGAGCGGGTCGTCCTTGTAGATGAAGCGGACCTTGTCCTTGTAGCGCTCGATGGTGGACGGAAAGAGCGACTGGTGCATGCGGGCGCAGTAGGGACATTCGAGGTCGTCGAAGTTGATAACCGTGACCCTGGCCTGAGGATTGCCGCGGATGGGGCGGCCGGCCACATTGATGGAGAAGATAGGGTTCTTGGCGAGGTCGAAGGTCTCGAGACGGGCCAGTGTCTTGCCGTCGGTGGAGATAAGGAAGTCGACCACCGTGCTCTTTTCGCCGCGGGACATGGTGATGGGTAGCGCGTCGTATCCTGGAATCTGGCTTGGTTTGCGGTCACCAATGGTTACGTTGTAGTCCTGGGGGACGTTGAACTGGGAGCGGACCATGACCTCGATGTGGCGGTTGAGCATGGCAGCGTCAGGAGAGCCCGGTGGGGCGGATGGGGGCGGGTTGGTCTGGGCCTTGCAGCCCGCGGTCAAGCAGAGCGCGAGCAGGCCAGCCATTAAGCGAATACGTGCCAAGGTGGATTCCTCTCAGGAAAGGATACTCCAGCGGCCTCGATGCGGACCGATGGAACGCCTGGCCGCCCTGGTGATATTGAGTTGACGCGCAGCAACTCGAAAGGCAACCGCTTGAGCGGGCAGGGGGTTAGTTTGCGGCTTGCCCGTGACGCTCCGGGAACCGGAAAGATTCGACGCTTGTGCGCAACTTTCAAGGCGATTCCCCGGTGAGTGACTCGGCGATTTGCACTCAGCGACCCTGGCTTACACGGGAAATGTCCGGATTGGCGGCCATTCACCGTGGTTTCTTGAGCATTGCCTGAGCCGGTGGCTGATTTCCGGTGGAGGTCTGGCAAAAATCCCCGAGAATGCCGGTCGAATCGGCGCGAATTCCAATTAGAATAGAAGGAGCCCACGGTATTTTCACCAAGCTCTCACTTCTCTCATGGAAGCGTGGGTTGAAGCGGATTCGGTGGACACGAAAGGATCAAGAGGTATTTCTTATGACATTCATGCGTTATGCGCGCTGGTTTCTGCTGGCACTTGTCGTCTTCGGGGCCGCCGCTCAACAGCAGGCAAGTGCTCAAATACCAGTGGGCACGACCAAAACTGGAACCTTTGTTTGGGACGGCGAAAGGTGGATACCCGCTGAGACGCCTCCGCCTCCCGGTGCCGGTCCTGTGGTCGCGGAAGAGGTAATCACGGCCGATGTTGCTCCGCCGGCGTTACCGGTCTACGAACAGCCGCCTTGCCCTGAACCGAACCTCATCTGGACGCCTGGCTACTGGCATTGGGGTCTCCTGGGTTACTACTGGGTTCCCGGCGCGTGGGTGCCGGCGCCGTACACCGGTGCGCTCTGGACCCCCGGCTACTGGGGCTGGGTCGGCGGCCGGTATTCCTTCCATGGGGGCTACTGGGGACCGCACGTCGGCTTCTACGGCGGCGTGAACTACGGCGGCGGCTACATGGGCATAGGCTTTGCCGGCGGCGCGTGGAATGGCGGCGTCTTCGCCTACAACACCGCGGTTGTCCGCGTGAACGCCGATGTGGTGACCCACGTCTACGTCAACAGGACGATCGTCGAACAGACGACGATCATCAACACCACCAACGTCTCCTTCAACGGCGGGCCCAACGGCGTGCAGCACCAGCCCGCGCCCGAGGAGCAGATCGCCGCGCACGAGCAGCACACGGCGCCGACGACGTTCCAGAAGCAGCATGTGACTGCGGCCGCAACCGACAAGAGCAACCTTGCCAAGAACAACGGCGGGCATCCGACGAACCTGGCTGTGGCCAAGCCGCTGCCCGCGGAAACTCATGCACCGCCGGCGGGCTTCAAGCCTCCGCCGCCCAAGCCGGTCACTGAACTGGCCAAGGCTCAGGCGCCGCCAGAAACCGTAGCGGCGGCCAAGACGGCGACGACGAAGACCGCGACGGTCGCCAAGCCTGAGGCGAAGCCTGAGACCACGCCCCCGGCTAAGTCCGCAACTACTCCTCCGGGCAAGCCTGCAGTTACGCCCCCGGCTAAGTCCGCAACTACTCCCCCGGGCAAGCCTGCAGTTACGCCCGCGGCTACGACTGCGCCAAAGCCAGAGGCCAAGCCTGCAGTTACGCCTCCGGCCAAGTCCGCAACTACTCCCCCGGGCAAGCCTGCAGTTACGCCCGCGGCCACGACTGCGCCAAAGCCAGAGGCCAAGCCTGCAGTTACGCCTCCGGCCACGACTGCGGCAAAGCCGGAGGCTAAGTCAGCAACTACGCCTCCGGCCAAGACTGCACCTCCGCCCCCGGCCAAGCCTGCAGTTACGCCTCCGGCCAAGACTGCACCTCCGCCTCCGGCCAAGACTGCACCTCCGCCCCCGGCCAAGCCTGCAATTACGCCTCCGGCCAAGACTGCACCAAAACCAGAGGCCAAGCCTGCGGCCAAGCCCGCACCTAAGCCCGCGGCCAAGCCTAAGAGCGACGAGAAGTAAAGCCACTCAGGGTAGACTTCTGCTCCCGACCCAAAGAGGCCCACGGTCAGCCGTGGGCCTCTTTGTGCTGGAGGGATGAATGAGAGCGCGCCCAGGGTGGCTCAGAGGGGTTCAGAGGCTTGCTTCCGGTATTCGGTTGCGGAACCGGGAGGGTTTCCTTTTAGCGGAGGCATCGCGCGCGTCAGAGCACGGCTCACTGCGAAAGGTGCGAGCGATCCGTAGAAGCGCGTGGGTAGGTGGAAGAGCGATTTCTGACAATATACTTACCTCTTCGTTTGCCGCCACGCTGGTTAGGAACGGTATACGATGAATGGTCTTCCCAGCTGGGGAGAGAGCCAGCAGACGATTTGGAACAGGCCCGAGTTCCCGGGTTGCGCCCGGATCACCGCTAGCCGAAAGTAATCCTCAACTCGCGAGGGCAGGCCGAGTGATATTGAGTTGACGCGCAGCAACTCGAAAGGCAACCGCTTGAGCGGGTGGGGGGCGGATTCCGGTTTGCCTGTGAGACTCCCGGAACTCGAAAGATTCGACGCTCCTGCTCGACTTTCAGGGCGATTCCTCGGTGAGTGAGTCGGCGATTTGCACTCACCGACCCTGGCTTACACGGGTTCTGTCCGGATTGGCGACCACCCAGGCGGAACGAGGATCTCGAAATAGAGGACCGCAACGACGCCAAGGATTCCTTGACAGACCTAGTTCCTGATAAACCCGCTGATTGCACACGGGGACTCATTGGTTCGCGGTCCCTGCAGCGTTATTCGGCGCGCAGGGCCTGCATCGGTTCAATGGATGCGGCGCGGCGCGCCGGAATCAGCGATGCCGCCAGCGCCAGCACAAAGATCGACAGAGCCGCCAGAACCAGCACAAACGGGTCCAGCGGATCGACCTGGAACAGCAGCGAGCGCAACAGGCGTGTGGCCAGCACAGCCACCGCGGCCCCGATGCCGCATCCGGCTAGACCCAGCCTTGCGCCGGAGGAAAGAACCAGCCCCATCACATTGAAGCGCTGTGCGCCTAGCGCCATGCGGATGGCCATCTCGTGCGTGCGCAGCGCGGTGGAAAAGGCGATGACGCCATAGATGCCCAGCAGCGCCAGCAGCACGGAGGCCGCGGCAAAACAGGAGATGAGCACGGCGTTGAAGCGGCGCGACGCCTGGCCCTCCGCAATCACTCGTTCCATGCTCTCCACCTGAGTCAGCGGCAGTTGCGGATCGATGGAGCGTACGGTAGCGCGCAGAGCGTCCGCCATCTGCTCCGGCGGCAGCTTGGTGCGCAACACAATACTGCCAAAATTGGCATTCAACATCTCGGGACGCGCCAAAGAGCCGTAGGAGGCTACGTTCTGACTGGCAGGCTGATAAATCTGCGCCAGCGTATCCGCGTCGGCCGCGGTCTGCTTGATATCTCCGACCTCTCCCACCACCGTCATCCAGGGCATCGTTGACTCGGGTACGCCCCAGCGCACGCGCTTGCCGATGGGGTCCTGGCCGGGCCAGTAGCGCTCGGCCAGGGTGCGGTTCACCACCACCACCAGCGGAGCCCGCGCTTCGTCGGCTTGGGTAAAGTCACGGCCCCGCAAAAGGGGAATGCCCGCGGCGTGGAAGTACTCGCCCATCACCTCGTGGGAGTCCCAGCAGACATTTATGCCGGCGCCCTTGGGCGGCACATAACCCTCCGCAATAAAGAGACTGATGCCGTCATCTCCAGCAGTGGGCAGTTGCTGGGTGACTCCCACTGACTCCACTCCCGGCAACTGCTCCAGCTTGCGCAGCAGCGCGCCATCGAATTCATCCACGGCGGCCTGCCTCGAGTATTGCTGTGGGGGCAGATCGTATGCGGCGGTCAGCAGGTGATCGGTGCGAAATCCCAGTTGCACCGAACGCATCTTTTCAAAGCTGCGCAACAGCAACCCGGAGGCAACCAGCAGCACCAGCGCCACGGAGACCTCCGCCACCACCAGCCCCGAGCGCAGCCGCGCGTATCCGCTGCCGGCCGTTCCGGTGCGCCCGCCCTCCTTCAGTGCTTCGTTGACGTCAGTGCGCGCGGCGGAGAGTGCCGGAACCAGTGCGCACAGAAGGCCGGTGGCAACGGCCAGCAGAATGGCGAATGCCGCCACCCGCCAGTCAAGCGAGATGGCACTGATCCGCGGCAGCGATTCGGGGAGAAAACTCACGCCCACCTTCAGCGCCGTCGAGGCCAGCGCCAGTCCCACCATCCCGCCAGCCAAACTGAGCGTCAGCGTCTCCGTCACAGTCTGGCGCAGAATGGCCGCTCCGTTCGCGCCCAGAGCCAGGCGCACGGAGATCTCGTGGCGGCGGCGGATCACGCGCACCAGAAGGAGTCCGGCCAGATTGGCGCAGGCAATGAACAGCACCACGACGACGGCCAGGAACAGGGTACGGACCAGGGGCCGGGCCTGCGCAACCATGCTCTCCCCAAGCGGCTGCACCGCCGGATGGATCTTCAAGCCGCCCATGAAGGGGGGAAAGCCGCGCATGAGCTCCCGCGCTGTTGGAACCGCATCCTGCTCAGCCTGCGCCATCGTGACGCCCGGCTTCAGCCTCCCCACCATCTGAAAGTTCCAGCCCGCTGCGTCATTGATTTCCAGCTGGGTAATGCTCATCGGCACCCAGAGCTCGCTGCGGTTTAACTGCCCCGGAACCAGGGGAAATTCAAAACCGCGCGGCATTACACCGATGATCTCGTAGGGATTGCGATCCAGCAGGATTTTTTGGCCCAGAATGTGCGCATCGCCGTGGAACCGGCTGTGCCACATCTGATAACTGATGACCGCCACCTGCTGGCGGCCTTCATCCTCCTGCTGCGTAAACGCGCGCCCCATCACGGGCGAAACGCCCAGCACCGGAAACATGCTGGCGGTAAGCCGCGCGACGTTGATCTTGGCCGGGTCTACGGCGCCGGAGAGCTCAAAGCTTCGTGCCTGGTAAGCGCCCAGGCTGGAATAGCGTCGCGCATCGCGGGTATAGGCGCGAACCCCCGCAGCCGTAACGGTGGGCACGGCGCTGCCAGGGCCCAATCCCTCCAGAATGTCGCCTTGCGTCACCAGCCGGCCCGGTTCGGGAAACGGCAGTGGCCGCAGCAGCACTCCCTCCACGATCGAGAAAATCGCGGTGGTGGCCCCGATGCCGAAGGCCAGTGTGAGCACCGCCGTGAGCGTGAATCCCGGTGACTTGCGCAACTGGCGAAGAGCGTAACGAATCTCTTGAATAAGCATGGTGATGACCCCACTTCCTTTTCGAGCCTCTCCAACTCAATCCCGGGTACGATCTTGCTGTCGAAGAGATGGACTTCGCGCCCGGCGTGGCGCGCGAATCTGGAATCGTGGGTAGCCATGCAGATGGGTGTGCGAGATCCATCGATAAGCGAGCAAGCAATTGTCGTGCCAAATGTCCATTCACTCAGACCATTGAAAACAAATCACTTACGTTGAACGCATGATTGAATCCTTGCGTTACAGTGACCGTTTGCGGCTCGGTCCGTCCGCTTTTGAACGGTTGGGTCGAGCGCGTTCCGGCATGCACTTCTGCATCGGCTTTGTAGTTCCGGACGAATTACCGGCTACTCGGAAGTAATCCTCAACTCGCGAGGGCAGGCCGAGGCACTCATCGGGCCGGTCTGCAGGCATTTTTGCGGGTTCCGGGCGGATGGGCGGTTTTTCGGACACTCCTCCACTGCGCTTATGTGCTTTGGCTCAATCAATAGGCGGGCGGGAGGGTGGGATCGCGGAAGACGGAGTTGGAGCGGCGGATGTCGCCGACGGAACCGAAGTTGGCCAGGGTGAAGCTGTAGAGATACTGGGTTTCGTCGCGGATGGAGCCGAGCTCGAAGCGCCGGTAGCCGAAGGTGAGGCCGCAGCAGCTCCAGTTGTAGACTGCCTGCACCCCGGCGTATTGCAGCGAGTGCTGGACAAAGTCGTAACCGCCATTGGCGGCCAGGTTGAAGCCGTTGCCGCTCTGCTTGCCGAAGGAGACGAAGGGCTGCAACTGCTGGCTCTGGATGGTGGAGGCGGAGCCATTGTTTTCGTCGACGGCGTTCAGCATGGCATGGCCCAGACCGACGGTGGTGCTGCCCCAACTGTAACCGGCATAGAGGTTGTCGGAGTCCTGACGGCCGTTCTTGGGGTCGAAGTCGAGGTCCCACTCGATGCGGAGATTGTCAATGGCCTCGAAACGCAGGCGCGAGGTAAAGGGCGCGAAGTTGCGCGGAGCAGTGAGGAAAGCTACGCCGGTCAGGTCCAGGGTGGAGTCGAAGACGTTGCGGCGGTTGGGGATGAGCGCGCCGCCGAAGTCGGGGTCGATGAAGAACTTTTGCGCAATCTGCCAACTGGCCCACTCGCGGGGCTGCGCCGGGCAGTCTTCGGGCGCAACTTCGCCGTCCACGGCAGAGCAAGGCCGCGGGGCCGTGGGGCGCAGGTAAAAGCGCTGCGTGAGGGAGAAGCCGACTTCGTTGGTATTGGTGGCGATGTCAGTGGTGTCGACGAAGAGCACATTGCGGGCCTCGCGGCCGATGCCGCCGACAAAGCGGTAGGTCAGTTCCGGTTCGATGACGTGGCGCAGTTCGCGGTTCCAGCCCGAGAGGGCAAAGTCGCGCTCGAGGGCCGGCGGGCGAATGTCGATGGAGGCCTCGACATCGGCGCGGTTCAGCGCATCGTGGCTGATGGTGGGTGTGCCGTTTCTTGCGCCTGTCAGGTCGGGAGTCTGGCTGATGGAATAAAAGGTGTCGCGCAGCGCGACTTGGGGAACCACGCTCCAGCCACCGGCGGCAAGGGGCAGGGAGAGATGCGGATAGAAGTCGACGCGGCCCACGTTGCGGGCGTGGAACTGGGGTTCGGAGCGGGTGAGGTAGTCGAGCGACGATCCCAGACCCCAGTACAGGGGCGAAGCGGAGAGCGGACGGTCGAGGACGTCATAGCGCAGGTTGGGCAGATGAAGGATTCTGGCCTCGTCGCCGTTGGTGGAGCTGGCAAAGGTCTGGAAGCGGTCCATGGAGACGGAGGGGATGAAGCCATGGTGGGCGTGGGTGAGCGAGAGGTCGCTGGCCACTTCAGAGCTGACGGCCTGGGAGTAGTTGTCGTTGAAGACCAGGCGGTAGACGTAACTGGACAGGAATTCGACGTTGCCGGCGACGCGGGTCTCGGGAGACAGATCCTTGCGTCCGAGGGCGACCACATCGACGCCGCCCTGGTTGACGAGTTCGGTGCCGATCGGACCGGGGATCAGATCGGCGGGGCGCGCGTCTCCGGCAGGGCGGGCGGAGCCGGTGGGGATGGTGACGCCCACCTGCTGTTCCACGCCCCGGTCGAGGAGGGCATTCCAGCGGACGATCAGGTGGTCGAGGCCTGGGCCTTTGTAGCGGAAGTCGCCATTGGGAGCCCAGCCGCGCTTGGAGTAGTACTCGGAGCCGACGATCATGTCCATGCTGCGGTTGATGACCCAGTAGATCTGCTCGCCGACAATGAAACCCTTGATGGAGGAGTTGCTGAGGACGGGGATCAGGATGCCGCTCTCGCGGCCGGTATCGTCGACCGGATGGCGGAGCCAGGGGAAGTAAAAGAGGGGGAGGCCGAGAAACTTGAAGATGGAATTGCGGGTGGTGGCGTTGCTGTCGGCGAGTTCGATACTGCGGGAGATCACTTGCCAGTCCGGGCGGGGCAGGTTGCAGTTGGTCATGGAGCCGTCGACGATGCGGTAATTGCCCTCGCCGAGCTGGAGCAGAACCCTTCCGGAGAAGAGAAACGGATTGGCTGTGGAATAGACGACGGAGCGGCCGGCGGCGCGGATTCCCTGGGAGCCGGTGACGTTGAAAAAGCGGGCGGTGTGCATGTTGAGGCGCATGTCGCCGTGATCGGCGTTGATGAGCACATCGTTGGGGCCGCCGGCCACCTGGAGGTGGCCTTCCGCCTCCAACTCCGTGGTGGATTGGTGGTAAATCACCTTGTCGGCGCGGAGAATGTAATCGCGGTAATGGACGACGACATTGCCGGTGAGGGTCAAGACATCGCTCGCCCAGGACTGGCGGTCGGCGTTCCACTGGACGGGCACGCCGACCGGGGGCGCGGGCTCGGGCTGGGCGACGGGCAGAATCTCCTGGCCGGGATCATCGGGAAGCGACGGGGGAAGCTGGGCGGTGGGATCGTCAGGGCTGGGAGGGATTGAAGTGGACGCGGCGGGGCCGGCGGAGGCTTGCGGGGCCGGAGGCAGCGCATTGGTCAACGCCTGCCCCCCAAGTTGCAGGTGACAGAGGGCCAGCAGCGTGAAAAACACGAAGCTACGAGAACACATCCCAGGACCAAGGCTCAGCATAACAAAAGCGGGCTGCTTTGGATGGGACGCGGGACGCGCGGCTCGGGCAGCAGGGAAGATGGGATTGATCTTGCCGGACCTGCGTCTCACCATGCGGGCCGCGGCTGTGTATTCCCGCGATACCTCCATCTTCTTTTTGAGAGCCAGCGTCCGCGACGCGCGGTTAGGATGGGGTTGCGGAGCGCAACAGCGGAAGAGCATTTCCCAGGGTCTGTGAGCAGGCCCAGGAGCCGCCCTAGAAGGGACTTTGGAGCCTTGAGCACATCGCCAATTCAGGCTGAACTCTCACCCACATGGAAGCAGGAAGTGAACCGGCGCGTTGCCGAACACAAGGGCCGCAAAGGCGCCCCCAGGGGCGAGACGGAGACGCACGGGGAGGCGCAGCGCGGGACCAGCAGCCGCGCCGCGGAGGCCGCCGCGCGGGTGGCGGCGCGCTATGCGAAGGCTCCCAGCTACAGCGAGATGCTGGCCGAGGAGGCTCGTGCAGCGGTGCGCGCCGCCGAGGCTGCGTCGCGGGCCGCGCTGGACGCGCAAGCTGCGGCCGAATCCATACTGGCCGGGCTGGAGGCAGCGTCCGGCGGCGCGCCAGCATGGGAGCGAGAGGTTCCAGGTGGCGGCGTACTGGAGCAGGCATGGGAGCTGACGGCTGAGCCCGTCCATCCTGCCCCGCGTCCTGACCCGCGTCCTGACCCGCGTCCGGGTGCGCATTCCGCGAGCCAAACCTTGCAGAGGCAATCGTTTGAAATCCGCTGGGATGCGGATATGCCGGTGCGCGAAGCAAGCCCCGCGGCCAGCCGTGCGTCGCATGGGACAAGCCTTTTCGATATTCCCGCGGAGGGCCGGCGGGAAACGGCGGCGGCGGTGGCGGTGGTGGAGGATGCACTGGAGGGCGAAGCCATAGAAGTTGTGGAACCTGCTCAGCCGATTGCCGCCAACCTGATCGAGTTTCCCCGCGAGCTTGTGGCTGCGCGCAAGGTTCGCCCGCGCCGGGCTGAAGGGCCGTTTGCGGCGGCGGTTGAGACCGTGGGCCAGTTGAGCATCTTCGAGGTGGACCCTGGAAGCATCTCGATGCAGCCGGAGGCAGCGGGGGGCGTGGCGGAAGCGGCGGGAACGTGGACAGGGCCGGAATGGTCGGGCATCGAGCTGGACGAGGAGCCGCGGGAGGAGACGGCGAGCCAGGCGGCGTGGGATCAGAGAGAGACACCGGCCGCGGCGGCGGCGGCCGTCGAACTGGCGCCGATGAGCCTGCGGCTGATGGCCGCCGTGGTGGATGGCGCGTTGATCGGGGGAGCGTTCGTGGCGGCGGCGCTGGTGGCCATGAACAAGGTGAAGGACTTGCCCGGAATCAAGGAGATCGAGGTGGGTTCGGCGGTGGCGCTGGCGGTGATCGGCGTGCTTTACCTGGCGCTGTTCTTCACGCTGGCCAGAGCCACGCCGGGGATGAAGTACGCCGGTCTATCGCTCAGCACGTTTGGCGGCGAACAGCCCACCCGCACGCAACGGTGCGGCAGGCTGGGGGCGCTGCTTTTGTCGCTGCTGCCGGTGGGGCTGGGAGTGGTGTGGGTCCTCTTCGACGACGAGCGCCTGTGCTGGCACGACCGGCTGTCGGGGACTTATCTGAGGAAGGGGTAGGGAATCAGGGATCAGAGATCAGAGATTGCCGTTTACCGATTGGGAAGATTATGCATCTGACACAGAACGCATACAAGAAGAAGATTAGATTGCCGTGAAAGGGCAACCTGGAATACAGTTTATCTGGCGGCGGGCGGGGGAGTTGAACCCCAATCCCTCACGAGGACTGTTCGCGGGTATAAATCCGCTTAGGAGCGCCGGCTCCGCGCCTGCCGCAATCGCATGGACCTGAAGGGACTCGAACCCTTGCGCCGTAGGATGGTGAGCCCGTGACGCATCCAATCAGGCCCATAATGGGAGGCGGGGCGATCCAGTCCCGCCCCTCCTGTTCACAATAGGAATATAACGCGCGCGTTATGAATAAATCAAGTCTGGGATATAACGCAGGTGTGATACCCTTTACTTCGTGGAGGGTCTACTGCTTTCTGTCGCAACGCGGGGATAACGTCATAAGGGATTGGCTGGACAAAGAGAAGGTGCCGATTGCCCAGAGGGCTGATTTTCAATTGAAGATTCGGCTTTTGGAGAGCGGCGGCCCGGACTTGGTTCCCGGGTTCATCACAGAAACACCAGTCGCAAAGGACATTTACAAAGCCAAGATCAAAGGGAATAAGGGATGGGTGCAACTCAGGCCATTGCTCTGCAAAGGGCCAGTTTTGATGGATCGGGAATTCACGTTCCTATTTGGAGCAATTGAAAAGGATCGCATTTTAATTCCAAAAGACTGCAAAGAGAGGGCGCAGGAAAACCGTAAGATTCTCTTGGCAGACCCAAGCAGGAGGCGTCATGAGGGAGTCGTTTGAAAGCATCGAAGAGCACATGGATAATGCGGAGTTCAGGCACGCCTATGCCGCCTCGTTCATGAATTCCTGTATTGCCGCTCAAATCAAAACGATCCGCGAACAAAGAGTACTAACTCAAGCGGCGTTGGCAGAATTGATCGGCACAAAGCAAGCAGGCATTTCGCGCTTGGAAAATGTGAACTATGATGCGTGGAAAGTTGGAACCCTCGTTAAGTTAGCGAGAGCGTTCGATGTCAGGCTCCGAATTTCGTTTGAAGAATTCGATTCACTGATTGATGAAATTCAAAGGTTTGGAAGAAACACGTTGGAACGGGAAGCATACGAGAAGACCAAGGAGAGAAAGGCAAGAGAAAGGGAAACCCGCACAAGCGCCATATTGCTTGAAGCCCTTGTGCCCCAAAATCCACAGACCAGAATCTTACCAAAGGGAGTGAGAAATGCGCGTGAAATCAGTGCCACTAGCGAGAGCCTTCGGCTATTTGCAGTTGGAGGAGCTGACTCTCGGAACGAAAGTGTTCCTTCCGAATCTCGCGGCCTCTCTGGCAACGAAATGCCAGTTCTTGAAGAGCCCAAGCTCGCCCAAAGAGCTTGACCTAACGGAAGGTGTGATTTTCGAGCAGGGCGTCTTTGATGGTATCGTCATCAAAAAACTCACGGTGTTCCCTTTGGTGATGCATCTTGACGCTGCAAACTCTACGCATGATGCTAAAACCGCTCTGGAGGGGCTTCTCCGGTGGGGCAAGGAAGAATTTGGACTTCGCTATTCGAGCGATTCCATCCGCCGTTGGGCGTATGTAAGCGATGTAATCTTCGAAACAGATTTCCCGCTTCTTCGCATGATGAACGATACCTTGAATCACATCTCATCGAAGATAAGCGCCATCGTGCAACGGAATTTGAAGGAGGAATTGGAATTCGAGCCCGCCAAATTTTGGTTAGCTCACGACCCCAATAAAAGAAACGCATCGGTAGCTCCTTTCACTATCGAGCACCGCGCGCTGAGTCTTTTCGAAGAGAATATTTACTATAGTGAAGCGCCTCTGCCGACTGAAGATCACATATCGCTGCTTTCTGAGATAGAGGGGTCGATGAGGAAAAAATATGAAGGTTGACAAGGACAAATTCGACGCGCTTCTTAGTCGGCTGATGAGCACCCCGCCCCGAAGCGTAGCGACGTGTCAGGGGTCAGCGATCAGCCGCCCCCGTGGCAAAGTCCGCTCATCGCGCCCGGCTGGTCAGGGGCCGCTTTTCGGGGGGCGGGGCTCCGATTCCGAGACCTCCTGCAAAGCCTTACCGGAGGTGAGTTGCAACGCGCTGAATGCGCTGCAGATGTTGCAATAAAGCCAATTCACTCCTCGCGCAGCAGAATCAAAGGATCTACCGACAGTGCGCGCTGTGCCGGAATCCAGGTGGCCACGAGCCCCAGCAGCAGCATCGCGACAACAACGCCGGCCAATACCAGCGGATCGCGGGGATTGGCCTGATACACAATGTAAGCCAGCACACGTGTCGCCAGAATTCCGAGAATCAGTCCTGCCGCCGAGCCAAAAGCCAGCAATTTCAAGGGCCGTCCCAACGCTGCCTGCAACACTTCCTTGCGTTTTGCGCCCAGGGCAATACGAATTCCCAGCTCCCGCAGCCGCTTGCTGACCGTGTACGCGGCCAATCCAAAGATGCCTGTTATAGACAGCATGGCGCCCATCAGGCCCAGCACACCCAGCGACATCGTCGCCACATGCGAAGGGAATAGAGCGATGTCCAGTCCCTGGGTCCAGGTTTGGATGTTAAGCGGCAGGCTGGTATCCAGGTCCTGCAGCGCACTCCTGATGGCCGGCGCCAGTTGCTGCGGATCGCGGTTGGAGCGCACCACCAGGCATGTCAAGCTGGTGGGCGATTGAAGGAACGGGAGAAACATCGCCGGCCGCGGATCTTCGGTGAGTTGATAATATTTTCCGTCTTCCACGACACCCGCCACTTGCACGCGCGTTCCATCCTCCATCTTGTAATATCTGCCCACCGCGTTGGTGACCGAGCCGAAGATCCGGCGCGCAAACAACGCGTTCACCACGGCCACGCGTGGCGTGTTTTGATCGTCTTGCCATGAGAGACTCCGGCCGGTCAACAGGGATGTGTCCGCCGCATGGAAGTATTCGGGAGATATTTTGAACACCTGGACGGTGGCGGCGGCATTCGATGTCCTCAAGTCCGTCGTTTGGTCGGTGAAGACATCCGAGGTTGATCCGCCCCCTCCCAGGGGAATCTGACTGATGTAACCCACAGACTTTACGCCCGGAATCTTCTCGAGCGCATCGATCATGCGCCTCTGCATGGCAGGCACTCTGTCGCCGCTGTAGCCGGACATGCTCAGAGCTGTATCGACCAGCATTGCGTTCCGCGGGTCAAATCCGAAGTTGCTGTTCATTGAGCGCACCAGCCCGCGCACGGCAACCAGGGAAGAAGTCACCAGCACGGCACAGATGGCAATCTGCACGACAACAAGGACGTCCCGGAGTGTAATGCGCCGTCGGGCAGCGCCCGCGATGATGCCGGTCGATCCAGCCTTGACCACCTCGTATGGATTGGTTCGGAGTATCTGCCTCACCGGGACCGCGCCGAATAGGAATCCACTGACTAAAGCCAACAGCAGAGCGACCAAATAGACCTTTGCGTCCGGGGTCACAGGCAGAAAAAGGGGATATTGCGGAACTGGCTGCCATGCCCTGAGCTCACGCAACAGCGCAATGCTGCCCAGCAGTCCCACGGCGCCGCCGGCGAGTGAAATCAGAACGGCTTCGGTAAACAGTGCGCGCAAAATGCGTTTGCGGCTCGATCCAAGCGCGAGGCGCAGGGCAACTTCCCGGGAACGGTCGGCGGCGCGCGCGGCAAACAGGCTGCCCAGGTTGGCGCAAGCGGCCAGCAGGATCAACCCCGACAGCAGCATCAGCCCCGTCATGAAGCCCTTCACCAGGGGCCCCAGCATATCGCCGGCAAGACTTGGACGCGCCAGGGAATAGGTCATATAGGCATCGTCCTTGGGATAAGTCTTCTCGAGGTACGAGCCAACCGAGTTCAGATCGGCGATGGCCTGCGCCGGGGTGACGCCCGCCTTCACATGCCCCAGGACCATGAAAATGTCGCGCTGGCCGCGGTCGTTCAGGACACGCAGCCCCTGCACCTGTTCCTGGTTAACCATCGGCACCCACAAGTCGGCGGAGAAAAACAACAAAGTCCCGCGGAACTCAGGCGGCGCTACGCCGAGGATGGTGAAAGGATGCTTGTTCACCTGAACGACACGGCCCACCACCCCGCGATCGTCCTGAAAATGGCTGTGCCAATATGCGTAGGAGAGTACCAGATACGGAGCGCTGTTCGGGCCATGTTCATCGGCGCCGTGGAAGAAGCGGCCAAGATACGGCTGAATGTCCAATGCGTCGAAGTAATTCCCAGTTACCTCGTAACCCCAGGCCTGAGATGGATTCCTGCCCGTGTCCAGCCCCACAGGAACGAGGATATAAGCGGTCAAGCCATCGAAGGTGCGGTTGCGATCGCGCAGGTCCAGATAGTCGGGATACGACGTAGCCTGGTCCTTATAGCCGCCCCGCTCGATGGTGTAGAGACTTTGCTCGTGGGGCACATTCAGCGGCCGCAGGATCAGCGCATTCAATACGCCGAAGACCACGGCGTTGGCGCCAATTGCCAAGGCCAGCGTCAAAACAGCGGCAATTGTGAACCCGGGCGAACGCCGCAACTGGCGCAGCGTGAAGCGCACATCGGCCCAGATCGATTCCAGCGTGGGCCACTGCCACACTTCACGGCTGCGCTCTTCAAGCAGGGTTCGGTTGCCGAAGGCTCGACGAGCTTCCTGTTCGGCTTCCTCAGGGCTCATGCCTTCGCCCATCAACTGCTCCGCGCGCTCTTCAATGTGCAGGCGGATTTCCTCGGAGAGATCGTCGTAGAGCTTGTAGCGGCGGAAGATGCGCGAGATCCAGTTCATTCAAAAAACTCCTCTTAGCTGGCTGGGGATTTGGCCGGATTGAGGACTAGAGTTATGCCTTCGAACATGCGCTCAAAGCTGGAAATCTGCTGTTCAAGATGGCGCAGACCCAAAGCGGTGATGTGGTAGGTTCTGACGCGGCGATGGGTGGATGAGACGCCCCACTCGGCCTTGACCAGCTTTGCTTTGAGCAGCCTTTGGAGCGCCGGATAGAGCGAACCCTCTTCAACCTGGAGCAGGTTATTGGATCGCTGCTTTATGTGCTGGACAAGCGCGTAACCGTGGGCCGGCTGGCGGCGAAGCGACTCGAGGATCATCATTTCGAGTGCGCCGGGAAATAGATCGCGAGTGGCAGTTTCTGTCATAGGCTCTTTTGCTACAGGCATAGAGTAAACAAGTATAGAGTTCTTGTCAAGGAAATAATTCGGTGAGTGGCACGCGATCGTTTCAGGGGGCATATTACACGATCGCTTTTGTACTGAAGAAGCGCAGAGCCATGTTTGCGTCAAGGGACACCTGCGTTGCGGAACGGCTGCTTTCGGCGGGAATCGGGTCCGGCGTTGCCGGAGATCCGAGTGACCGCCGAGACGAGGAACCGCATGAGCGGCTCCAGCGCCCTGGAATGGAAGGCACTTGCGGCGCAGATGGATTGGCATGGAGCGAAGGGTGAACTTCCCTGTGGGAAAGGATCTTGCAAGACGATCGCTGTGCGATGACCGCGGCGGTTGTGGTATACGTTTCCGCATGAGCCACCGCAGTGTTTTGTTTGCCGCTATCATTGCCGCCGTCCTCGTTGCCGCCACCCGATTGCCCGCACGGGGCCAAAACCAGGTGGCTCCGACGCCGCCGCTGGGATGGAATAGCTGGGATGCGTATGGGCTGACCATCGATGAGACGGACTACAAGGCCAACGCCACGGTGCTGGCCGGATTGCGGCGGTATGGGTGGGAGTATGCGGTGATCGACGAGGGGTGGTATATGGAGAATCCCTTCGCCGACAAGGTGGAGACGCGGAAGTATGTGTGGGACGGGAACGGGATTCTGATTCCTGCTGTGAGCCGGTTTCCATCCTCGGCGGGTGGGGCGGGGTTCAAGCCGCTGGCCGACTGGGTTCATGCCAAGGGGTTGAAGTTCGGGATTCATATTGTGCGGGGGATTCCCCGCCAGGTGGTGAACGAGAACCTGCCCATTGCGGGGACCAACTTTCACGCCGTGGACGCGGCCGACAAAAGTTCGCCCTGCCCGTGGGATGAGGGGAACTGGGGCGTCGCCGACAACGCGGCGGGGCAGGCTTACTACGATTCCATGTTGAAGAAGTATGCCGGGTGGGGGCTGGACTTCATCAAGGTGGACTGCATCAGCGACCATCCCTACCGGCCGACGGAGATACGGCAGATTGCGCAGGCGATCCGGAATGCGGGGCGGCCCATGGTGCTGAGCCTGTCGCCGGGGCCGACGGCGGTGGAGCACGGGGATGAAGTGGCCGAATATGCGCAGATGTGGCGCATCACCGACGACCACTGGGACGTGTGGACGGCGGAGCACAAGCCGGGGGCGGGGGAGTTTCCGTTTGGGGTGCGGGATGCGTTCGACCGGCTGGCGAAGTGGGTTCCCTATGTGAAGCCGGGCAACTGGCCGGACGACGACATGCTGCCGTGGGGCTGGCTGGGGCCGCATCCGGGATGGGGCGAGCCGCGGCAGTCGCGGGAGACCAAAGACGAGCAGCGGACGGAGTTCACGCTGTGGGCGATGGCGCGGGCGCCGCTGATCCTGGGGGCGAATCTGACGCGGCTGGATGATTTTACGCGGTCGCTGATTACCAACCAGACGCTCCTCTTCATCGACCAGGCATCGTCGTTCAGCCGACCGGTCGACGCCGCGAGCCTGGGGGCGGGATTTGAAAACGCCAGGGTGTGGCGGGCAACGATCAATGAAGCGGGCACACGAGGTTACGCCGAGTATTTTGCCTTTTTCAACCTCGGGGACGCACCGGTTACGCTGCGCACGACCTGGAATCAGCTTGGGCTTGCCGGAAATAAGCATCAGGCCGAGGATGTATTTACGGAAACCACCGGCAAGGAATCAAAAGAGGTGAGTGTGACCTTGCCGGCTCACGGCAGCACGGTGTGGGAGGTGAAATAGGGCGGATTGCGCGTGCCGGGCGGCGGGACATTATCGCTGGCCGGTGGGCGAATAGACGGATTTCCCTGCCCCGGTCGCGTCCGCTTCGTGAGGCCCAATCGGTGCAGGAGGGGCCACTGGGTTGTGCGAGAATTGATGTGCACGGCAGGGGAGCCCCAGGCAGGGTTCTGGCCGGCAGGACCGTGAAATGCCTGTTTTACGTTCGACCTTCATTGCGCTCTCCAAGAATCGTTTATTGCGCCGCTTTTGCGAGCGCTCCCGCTTTGGCCGGCGGATGAGTTCCCGGTTCGTGGCGGGGATGGAAATCGGCGACGCGCTGCGCGTGGCCGAAGCTTTGAACCGCCAGGGCATGGCCGTGACCCTGGACTCGCTGGGCGAGAGCGTCAGCTCAGAGGCAGAGGCGCATAGCGCCGCCGATATCTACCACCAGTTGCTGGACTGGATTGGCGCGCACAAGCTGAACGCCAACATCAGCGTGAAGCTGACGCAGATGGGGCTGGAACTATCACCGGAGCTGGCGGAGAAGATTGCCCAGAGCCTGGCCGAGCACGCCGGCGCGACGGGCAACTTTGTCCGCATCGATATGGAGGACTCGTCCCTGACCCAGGTGACGCTGGACATCGTTTGCCGGCTGCATAAGCGTCCGGACCTGCGCGGGGCCATCGGAATCGTGATCCAGAGCTACCTTTACCGGTCGCAGGCGGATATAGAACAACTGCTGGCCGACGGCATCCGGGTGCGGCTGTGCAAAGGCGCGTACAACGAGCCGGCCGACGTGGCTTTTCCAAGCAAGGCCGATGTGGACAACAACTTCATCCGGCTGAGCAAGATGCTGCTGGAGAGCCCCGTCTATCACGCCCTGGCCACGCACGACGATGCCATGATCGCGGCGATAAAGGGGTTTGCCGGCCAGCACGGGATCGAGCGGAGCCGGTTCGAGTTTCAGATGCTCTACGGAGTGCGGCGCGAATTGCAGCGCACCCTGGTCCGCGAAGGCTACAACGTGCGGGTTTACGTGCCCTTTGGCCGCGAGTGGTACCCCTACTTCATGCGGCGGCTGGCCGAACGGCCGGCGAACGTGCTGTTTTTGGCGAGGAACTTCTTCCGGTCCTAGCTTCGGGATGGGGAGGTTCGCCGGGAACGCGTGCATCAAGAGATCGGGAGCGGAACGATGAGCCCGCGGCACGGGTCAGTGCGCCCTTGCCGGGGGGCGCATTCCGGTTCTTTGGGGGAGAGCGTGCCGGGCGGGGAGGATTCTAATTGGCGTTCGATTCCTGGCTGCGGTGCGACCTTCGCTGGTGCTGCTTTCTGAGCATGGTCACTTTTCTGCAGACGGGACATTCCCAGGGATAGTATCCGAACACGGGATAGACCTTTTGTTGCAGGAAACCACGGCGAGAAACCCGCCGCATACCGGCCCCGCATTTCGTACAATGCATTTCGGCTTCCTCTCCAACAGATTTCGATAAACTTCTGGACGGCAATCCTCGCACCCCGCTGCATCTTCTCTAAACCACTGAATTGGAAGGTCAGATGTGGTCCATAGGATTTTATCCGAAGAGACTCACATTTGCCACCTACCACCAGGAAAACGAGGTTTGAACTGCGGCGCGCCAGCAGGTATCTTACCGGGCCGGAGTGGTGAAGAAGAAGAAAAACTCCGCCCGGATGGGGCACCGGAGTAACCCAATCGAGAGCGCGGCCGGCATTTACCGGGGCGCCGAATCCCGTAACCGCGCCAGGCCCTGCCGCGCCAGATCCGCAACTGCCCTGGCAAGGGTGGGAGAGGCGTTCAACGATTCCGGCCGCTCCAGCCGGACACCAAGTTTGACGGCATATTCGCGAAAGAGAATATCCACGTCGTAAAGAATTTCGACGTGGTCGCAGAGAAAGCCGATGGGCTGGAGAATGAGGGTCCCGACGCCCGCGGCGGCAATGGCGTCGAGGGTGCTTTCGACCGTGGGGCCGATCCACGGACCGCCGCTGGCGCCCTGGCTCTGGAAGGCGAACCACCACTGGGGAATTTCGGGGACGCTCCGGGCGACCAGGGCGGCGGTGCGCTTGGCCTCAATAGCATACGGGTCGGGGGCGGAGGGGTCGGCGCCCTGGCCACCCCAGAGACGAGGTTGGTCCTCGGCGGGGGACGGAGTCTGCACGGTGCGGCAGGGGACGCTGTGGGCCGTAAACAGCACCGGCACGGCGTGGCCGGCCTCGGCGCCGAGCTTGCTCAAGGCGGGGCGAAGGCGCTCGGCAAAGGCTTCGACCAGCAGCGGGTGATGAGCCCAGCCCTCAGTGAAGTCGATGCGCAGCGCACCACCCTCAGCCTGGACGGCACGGCGGTAGAGACCTACGCTGGTGCGGGAGTTCTGCGGCGCCATGCAAAGGACCGCGGCCTCTTCGACGCCATCGGCGCGCATTTGGCGGACCACATCGGGAATGTAGGGACGCCAGTTGCGCATGCCGACGTAGACGCGAACCGGCGCAGTATCGGCGGACGGTTCCGCCCGGGCCAGTTCCGTTTCTACGAGGCGGCCTTGTTCGAGGGTGATCTCCGTCAGCGGGCTGCGGCCGATGAGCGCGTAGCGGTGCTGAATCTCTTCGATCAAGGCTTGCGGCAGCGGACGGCCGCTGACCACGTTGCGCAGGTACTCGGGAATCTGCTCGACGGTCTCAGGGGTTCCGTGGGCGAGGAGGAGAACGGCCTGTTTAGCCATGGGCCGGCTCCGCATTTTTGTCCAGGCGAAACTCGCGGACCATGCGGACGACGGCCTGGACGTTCTCGACCGGGGTGGTGGGGACGATGCCGTGGCCGAGGTTGAAGATGTGTCCGGGACGGCCGTTGGCGGCGCGCAGAATCTCCTTGACGCGGAGTTCGATGACTTCAAGGGGCGCAAAGAGGGTGATGGGATCGAGGTTCCCCTGCACGGCGTGGCCGTGACCGACGGCGCGCCAGCCTTCATCGAGGGGCTGACGCCAGTCGAGGCCGATCACGTCGGCGCCGGTGGAGGCCATCTCGGCGAGCAGGCCGGCGGTTTCGACGCCGAAGTAGATGACGGGGACGCCCATCAGTTGGACGGAGCGCACCAGGCGTTTGGAGGCTTCAAAGGCGTAGTCGCGATAGTCGGCCAGGGCGAGCGAGCCCACCCAACTGTCGAATATCTGGATGACGTCGGCGCCGGCCTGGACCTGGAGGCGGCAATACTGCTCGAGGACCTTGACGATCTTGTCGAGGAGCAGGCGCCAGGAGAGGGTGTCGCGATACATCATCTGCTTGGTGTGGATGTAGTTTTTGGAGCCGCCGCCCTCGATCATGTAGCTGGCCAGGGTGTAGGGAGCGCCGCAGAAGCCGATGATGCCGAGGCGGTCGCGAAAGTGCGTGGCTACCTTCTGGATGGCGCGGGCCACATAGGCCAGGTCACCGGCGCGGTCGGTGCGCAGGGCGCGGACGCCCTCGGCGGTGCGGACTGGGTGGTGGACGACCGGGCCCTCGCCGGCCTGGAACTCGAAAGGCAGGCCCATGGGTTCGAGGGGTAACAGCAAGTCGGCAAAGATGATGGCCGCGTCCACGCCGAGCTTTTCAGCGGCGGTGATGGTGACCTCGGCGGCCAGATCGGGCCGCTTGCAGATTTCGACCAGGGTGTGGTGCTTGCGGACGTCGCGGTACTCCTGCATGTAGCGGCCGGCCTGGCGCAGGAACCAGACGGGGGTACGGTCGACGGGGCGGCGGAGACAGGCGCGGATAAAGCGGCTGCCGTCGAGAATGGTGCCGGGGATGGTTTCGACAACGGCAGGGTTTTCGTTCGATGGTTCCATATAGTGTCGATTTTACCGGGTCAGACGGACTGTGCTTTGCCCAGAAGCACTTGGGGGAACGTTCTGACAGAAACCTCCGATCAAGTTGGAGGAAAGAGCGCTCTTCTTGAGGGGAAAAGGCCAATCTACGCCTTTCTCCCATTGAATTTCCCCGCAAATCGCCGTATGATAATTATGCAGACGAATTTGTCCGCCATGGTTGCTGTGCAGGTGCCGGCTGGCGGAGAGATGAGTGGGCTTAGAGCCCACTTTTTATTTGGGCCAATTTTTGAGCAAAAAGCCGCCGTCGAGCGGCGTGGGAACGATGGCAGTCAAGCTGGACGAAATTCGAGCAGCGGCGGCAAGGGTGGCCGCATCCCATGGGCTGGACGTAGTGGACCTTGAGTTCATCGGTCCTGCAAAGGAGCGCACCCTCCGCATCTTCCTCGAGAAAAACGCCGCGGGACGCGCCCAACTCAAGGCGGCTATCGCGGCAGGCGCGGAAGGCCTTCCCGAACGGCTGATCGAGGGCGCGTTGACTGTCGAGCAGCTTTCCGGCATCACACATAATGATTGCGCCGCCTTCAGCCGCGACTTTGGCGTGCTGCTGGACGTGGAAGACCTGGTTCCCGGCGCCGAGTACACGCTGGAAGCAAGTTCGCCGGGCCTGGATCGCAAGTTGAGCCGGCGGGAAGATTTTCAACGGTTTTTGGGCTGCCTGGTCAAAATCCAGACCTTTGAGCCCATTCGCAACAACCGGCACTGGCAGGGACGTTTGGTGGCCGGCTCCGGAACAGATGAAACCATCACGCTGGATCTCGCCGCCGTCAAGCAGAACAGCAAGACCAGGAAGACCGGCGTCGACACGGTAGAGATTGCGCTCGGCAACATCGAAAAAGCGCAACTCGTGCCCGAAATCTGAGCTTCCTCCCGGAACCTGCAAGCGTCCGGAAACAGAAACCCAACCGAACCGGCATGGGCCCCAATCGGCCCCGCCGCAAGCCACAAACAAGAGAGCAAGCAGAGTATGGCCAGCAGCGTTTTGTATCAGAGTATCGAGCTCCTCAGCCACGAGAAGGGCATTGAACCCGAGATCGTTGTCGGGGCCGTCGAGGAGGCCATTGCCCTGGCCACGCGCAAGTTCTACAAGACCCAGGAAAACATGCGCGGGGAGCTGAACAAGGAGACCGGCGCCATCACGGCCTACATCTACAAAACGGTTGTGGCCGACGATGAGCCGATCGAGGACCCGCTCAACCAGATCACGCTCGAAGAGGCCGTCAAACTCGCCCCTGGCGCCGAAGTCGGCAGCGAGATTCGCCTCTATCGCGACACCAGTCCCCTCGGCCGTATCGCCGCGCAACTGGCCAAGCAGGTCATCTTCCAGAAGGTCCGCGAAGCCGAGCGCGACACGGTCTTCAACGAATACGCCCATCGCGAAAAGGAAGTCCTCAACGCCACCGTGAAGCGCATCGAGGGCCAGGACATCATCTACGACCTCGGCAAGGCCGAAGCCCGCTGCCCCAGGCGCGAGCAGTCCCGCCTCGAACAGTTCTCCATCGGCGAACGCGTCCGCGTCGTCCTGCTCAAGGTGGACCGCGCCGCCAAGGGCCCGCAGGTCATCGTCTCCCGCGCCGCCCCCGAGCTGGTGCAGAACCTCTTCCAGTCCGAAGTCCCTGAAATCTACGACAGCACCGTCGTCATCCGCGCCATTGCCCGCGAGGCCGGCGAGCGCACCAAGATCGCCGTGCAGAGCCGCGACAAGGACGTTGACCCCGTCGGCGCCTGCGTAGGCATGAAGGGCATGCGCGTCCAGTCGATCATCCGCGAGCTGCGCGGCGAAAAAATCGACATCATCGAATTCAGCGATGAGATCACCACCTTCGCTGAAAAGGCTTTGCAGCCGGCCAAGGTCAGCCGCGTTTCCATCTCCGACCTCACCGACAAGCAGCTCGAAGTCATCGTCGACGACACCCAGCTCTCTCTGGCCATCGGCAAGAAGGGCCAGAACGTCCGCCTGGCAGCGAAGCTGCTGGGCTGGAAGATCGACATCAAGAGCGAAGAGGAGAAGCGCCAGGAGGTCGAGCAGCAGATGCAGGCTCTCTCCGGCGGTCCCTCCACGCCCATCGAGCAGGTCACCGAGCTGGGCGACGGCATCATCCAGAAACTGGTCGCCGCCGGCATCACCACCGTCGAAACCCTGGCCGACATGACCCCCGAGCAGCTCGAGGAAATCCCCGGCATCGGCGAAAAGACGCTGGAACGCATCAGCGTCGCCGTCCGCCACTACTTCGGCCACTTTGAAGAGGGCGAAGAAGGCCACGAGCCCGAAACCGACGAAGGCGATGCAATTGACGCCGAGCACGCCGAAGCCGAAGCTGCGGAAGACGCCGAAGGCGTTTCCGTGGAAACGGCTGTTAAGGAATCCGGCGAGGCGGAGATTGAGATCGCGCCGGCAGTCGAGGCCGATGCGGAAGCCGAAGCGGAGAATGCCGCCGAAGTCCTGGAAGAAGCGGAAAGCGTGCAGGCAGCCCAGGCGGAAGACGAAAACCTTGGCGGCGCTGAACTGGAGGCAGAGGGCGACGCAGAGTCCGAAGGCCTCACCGCGGCGGAACTGGCCATAGAGGACGTTCCTGTGGCAGAGGATTTAGACACGCTGGACACAGAATTGGACCAAACTGAAAGCGCAACATCGGACGAGCAGGCGGCCAAAGAGGACGGCGCATAACATGCGCCGCACTCTTCAAGGCCCATCGGGCAATAACGGAATTCCCAAGAGCAGCCATTGCCATGAGGTAGCTATGAGCGACTAACGGCTTTGGGTAGCACATTTTGAAAAGAGGCGGATGAGTAAGGTTCGTATCAACGATCTCGCACGCGAGATGGAAGTCAAGAGTCGCCAGATTCTTGACATTTTGGCGGAACTCGGCCTGGGCGCCGGCAAGACCCACTCCAGTTCGCTGGAGGAGGACGAGGCGGAGAAGGTCCGCGTGCATTTTGAGCGCGGATCGCGCTCCGGCGGCCACCCGAGTCCCGCGCCCTCGCGCGCCCCGCAGGCCATTACCCCCAAAATCGATCTCTCCCATGTATCCAAGCCCGGCGATGCGCTCAAGGCCGTTTTGGCCGCCAAGCTGAAGGAAGAACAAGAGGCGCGCCTCAGCCATCTGCCCCATGCGCCCGTGCGCACACCCGCTGCGCCGCCCGCTCCGGCTCGCCCTGTGCCCCCCGCGCCTCCAGTCGCCGCCGCGCCTCCGGCCGCGCCGGCCCGCCCGGAACCGCGCAGGATTGTGCCCCAGCCGCGATCCGCGCCGCCCGTCGTCGCCCCTCCTCCGGCTCCGCCGGCCATTGCCTCCCGTCCGCCCGCCGGCCCGGTCGTCGCCAAGGCGCCTGCGGGCGCTGTCGCCGCCACGCGTCCGGCAGTCGTCGCGGCGCCGCCCGCCGCCGTGGTGGTCAAGCCGCCGGTCGCCCCTGCCGTGCCCCAGGCTCCCCGCGAAGAGCACCCTCGTGCCGCTGAGAAGCCTGCCGCGGTCAAACCGCCGCCGGCCCCGCCTGTTGTGGCTCCCGCAGAAGCTGTGGCCGAACCGCCCGTCGCCCCGCTTGTGGTCGCAGCCGTTGAGGCTGTCGCGGCTGCGCCTGCTCCCTCCGCCGTTGCGGCCGAGCCCCCTGCAATTGCCGCTCAGCCCGACTTCGAAGCCCTGGAAGTCATTAAGGAAACTCAAGTTTCAGCCCCCATCGATCTCCTCGAACCAGAGCTCGCAGTCCCTCCCGCGCATCGCGTCAAGGGCCACGCGAAAACTGCGGCGCCCACCCCCGCGACGCCCCCACGCCGCATGGTCATGCCCCAGACCGGGCCCCGTCCCGTCTACAAGGCGCCCATCGTCGATGCATCCGTTCCCGCGGCCGGCACCGGAAACCAGGCCGCCGGCGCCGGCATTCAGCGCGGCAAGCCGATCTTCGACCGCCGCCCCTCCGGCGGGCCCGGCAGTTATCCGCAACGCACCTCGGGAGCCTCTGTGGCGCCCGGCCAAATCCTCGGCGGACCGCGCCCCAAGCATCCCACCCGCACCACCCCTGGCGGCTACGCCGGACCCGCCGGCCCTGGCGGTCCTGGTGCTCCCGGCGCGCGTCCCGGTTTCGGCGCACGGCCCGGCTTTGGCGCAGCCCGTCCCGGTGGCTTCGGCGGCGCGCGTCCCGGGCCCGGCGGCGCTCCGCCAACCGGCGAAGCGCCCCGCCCCCAGCGTGCGGCGCCCAGCAGAGGCCGCGGCGGACGCCCGCAGTACCCCAAGACCAAGGAAGGCCCGATGAAGGGCTTTGTGCCGCCGCCGCGTTACGGCGGGGTGCAATATGGCGGAGAGCCGCTGCCCATCACCCGCGAAATCACTGTCACCGAGGGCATCAGCGTCAAGGACCTGGCCGAAAAGCTCGACGTCCGCGCCAAGGACCTGATCGCCACGCTCCTGATGAGCGGCGTCTTCGTCACCGTCAACCAGTCCCTCGACGCCGAAATGGTCAAGGACGTCGCCGCCAAATTCGGCGCCGCCGCCAACGTCATCAGCTACGAAGAAGAGATCGCCAACCAGGCCATCGAAGAGGTCCTCGAAGCCGATAACACCGGCGAGCTCGAAGTCCCCCGTTCCCCCGTCGTCACCGTCATGGGCCACGTCGATCACGGCAAGACCTCCCTGCTCGACGCCATCCGCCTGACGCACGTGGCCGAAGGCGAGGCCGGCGGCATCACCCAGCACATCGGCGCCTACAAGGTGAAGTTTGCCAAGGAAGGCTCGCCGGCATCCGGCCGCGAGATCGTCTTCCTCGACACCCCCGGCCACGAAGCCTTCACCCGCATGAGAGCCCGCGGCGCCAAGGTCACTGACATTGTGGTCATCGTGGTCGCCGCCGACGACGGCGTCATGCCTCAGACCCTTGAGGCCATCGACCACGCCAAGGCCGCCAACGTGCCCATCATCGTCGCCGTCAACAAGATCGACAAGCCCGAAGCCAACCCCGAGCGCGTCAAGAAGCAGCTCGCCGACCGCGGTCTCATCCCCGAAGAGTGGGCCGTCGGCGGCGAAGGCACTGTCTTCGTCGAAGTCTCCGCCAAGAAGCGCATCAACCTCGACCTGCTTCTCGAAATGATCTGCCTGGTCTCCGACATTCGCGCGCCCAAAGCGACCCCCGGCCGCAAGGCCGTCGGCTCGGTCATCGAAGCCAAGCTCGACCGGGGCCGCGGCGCCGTCGCCACCGTCCTCGTCCAGGACGGAACCCTGCACCTCAACGACAGCTACATCGTCGGCAACACCTTCGGCAAGGTCCGCGCCATGTTCGACGACCGCGGACGCCCCCTCGAAGAAGCCGGCCCATCCACCCCCGTCGAAGTCCTCGGCCTCGAAGCCATGCCCGACTCCGGAGACACCTTCCTCGTCGTCGCCGACCGCGACAAGGCCAAGGGCATCGCCCAGTACCGCAAGATGAAGGAGCGCGACGCCCAGCTCGCCAAGAGCTCCCGCGTCTCTCTCGAAGGCCTCGCCGAGCAGATTCGCACCGCCGGCGTCAAGGACCTCGCCCTCATTATCAAGGGCGACGTCACCGGCTCGGTCGAAGTCCTGGCCGACTCCCTGGTCCGCATGTCCACTGAGAAAGTGCGCGTCAAGGTCATCCACTCCGGCGTCGGCTCCATCACCGAGAGCGACGTCCTGCTGGCCGCGGCCTCGAACGCCATCATCATCGGCTTCAGCGTCCGCCCCGAGCGCAAGGCCGCCGAACTGGCGCAGCAGGAAGACGTCCAGATTCGCCTCCACTCCATCATCTACGAGTTGCAGGACGAGATGCGCCTGGCCATGCTCGGCCTGCTCGAACCCACCTTCAAGGAGAACTACGTCGGCCGCGCCGAAATCATCAACGTCTTCCGCATCCCCAAGGTCGGCACCATCGCCGGCTGCCGCGTCCTGGACGGCGTCATTCGCCGCGATGCCGAGGTCAAGGTCATGCGCGGCGGCGAGCAGCTCTTCAAGGGCAAGATCGGCTCCCTCAAGCGCTTCAAGGACGACGCCCGCGAAGTCACCAACGGCATGGAATGCGGCATCGGCCTCGGCGGCTTCACCGACCTC
>Ga0181527_1000954_pt1 | contig 31315 bp, 33 predicted proteins | sample PEATcosm2014_Bin_30_FD_119762 | JGI IMG/M metagenome (GOLD analysis project Ga0181527, IMG submission 119762) | Peatland microbial communities from MTU Mesocosm Facility, Houghton, MI, USA - PEATcosm2014_Bin06_60_metaG | ecosystem: Environmental > Terrestrial > Soil > Wetlands > Peat | place...
CGGAATGGACTTGAAGGAGGTGCGGTACTCGACCGTCCGCGCGAAGATCGTCTCCTTCCCCAGCAGCTCGAAGAGCGCGATGAGGATGAGGAAGGCGACCACCAGGAAGAGACCGACCCTGACCTCCCGCGACATCGCCATGGCTACCTACCTCCTTCCAGGAGTTTCATCTGGCAAGGACCTTCATCTGGGTGCTGATGAACGCCTGGACGACTGGGTTCGTGGTGGCGCGGATGCTGGCCGGCGTGCCGACCTCGATCAGCCGCCCTTCGTGGATCATGCCCAGCCGATCCGCTACGGCGAATCCCAGGTTCAGGTCGTGGGTCACCACCAGGGACGTGATCTTGAGTTGCTTCAGGTCCACAATCACGTGGCCGATCTGCTCGGTCAGGACGGGATCCAGTCCCGCCGTGGGCTCGTCATACAGGATGAGGTGGGGGTTCACCGCCAGGGCCCGGGCGATGGAGACGCGCTTCTTCATGCCCCCGGAGAGCTCCGAGGGCATGGCGTGTTCTTGGCCTGCCAGGCCCACCAGCGCCAGCTTCTCCGCCACGATCCCGGCGATCTCCGTCGGGCCGCAGATGCGATGCTCCTTGAGCCACAGGCCGACGTTCTCCCCCACCGACAGCGAGTTGAACAGGGCCGAGGACTGAAAGACCATGGCCATGCGGAACCGACGGCGGCCCTCGGCATGGAGGTCGTCGCCGTCCACCAGGATGCATCCCGAGTCCGGGGTGAGCAGGCCCGTGATGTGCTTGAGCAGGACCGACTTCCCGCATCCCGAGGGCCCGAAGATGACGAAGGTCTCGCCCGGCTCTACGTGGAGCTCCAAGTCGCGGAGGACGTGGTGGCTGCCGAAGAACTTGTTGAGCCGCTGGACCTCGATGCGGACGCCCGGTGTCTTGCGCTCTTCGGAGAGGGGCTCCACGCTCTCCGACAACTCCTGCGTGTCACCGATCAGACTCTGCCAAACCGACATGGGTCACCCGTCACATCAGGCTGCGAGTGATGAGGTAGTTCAGCACGAAGATGAACATGAAGGACAGGACCACCGATCGGGTCACGGCCCGGCCGATCTCCTCGGGGCCGCCCGTCGTCTTGAGCCCGACGTAGCAGCAGGTCACGGCGATCACCATCCCGAAGACCACCGACTTGATAATGCTGTCCATCACGTCGCCGAACTTGACCACTTCCTGGAAGTTCATCCGGAACAACCGCATGCTCACGCCGATCTTGGGGTTGACCGAGGACACCAAGGCGCCGCCGAGGAGGCCGACGACGTTGACGTACATGCACAGGGCCGGGACGGCAACCATGCTCGCCAGGAGGCGGGGCATCACCAGATAGCGGACCGGGTTGATGTCCAGGGTCTTGAGGGCGTCGATCTCCTCATAGACGTTCATGGCCCCGACCTCGGCGGCGATGGCCGAGCCCACCCGTCCCGCCACCAGGAGGGCGGTCATGACCGGGCCCAGCTCCTTCACCATGCTGAGCCCGACGATGCCGCCGATGTTTCCCTCCAGGCCGAACTGGGCCAGTCGCGAGCCGGTCTGCAGGGCCAGGACGCCCCCGATGAAGATGGCCATCAGGGAAGCGATGGGCAGCGTGGCGTTGCCGAACTCCAGCAGGTGGGCCAGGATCTTGTCGACATTTCGGGGCGCCGCCTTGCACCAGTAGAGGGATTGCAGGAACAGGCCCGTTCCCTCGCCAATGCCGGCCAGAAAGCGTTCCACGCGCGCGAGCAGGGCGTTCACCGGGTTCCTCCCGCAGGATCCAGGGCCGCCAGCCGTTGCGGCGTCCCTGTCCAGGTGAAGGCGACGTGTCCCAACAGACGCACCGACCGGGTGCCGTGGTTCACGTCGCATTCAAAGAGGCCTCCCAACAGCGAGAAACGGGCGTCCTCGCCCCTTTCCTGATACGCCAAGACCGGCCCCAGGACCTCGATGGAGCGCCCCGTGCTGGTCTCCTCATGGCGGAGCAGGTTCCAGAGGAACGCCCACACGGAATCCCCCTCGGGGTTCTGCCGGTACGTGTAGAGGGCCCACAGCGGGGAGTAATTGCGTTCGATCTTCTCGTTGCCCGGCATGAAGGCTTCCACGAGGGCCAGGGTCTGGAACTGGATCCCCCCCTCCCGGTCCCGAGTATAGCGAAAGAAGGGCCACGCGTCCACCCGACGGGTCGAACCGTCCTCCCCAGTCTCGCGCTGGTCCGAATACAGCCACCACAGGATCCGATCCCGAACCTTGAGGCTCCCGATGAACGTGTCCTCGGTTCGGATGTACAGCGGGAACAGGACAAGGTAAGCGTCCCGCTGCATCTCGCGCAAGAACAACTGCTCGCGCACCACCCGGTGCTCCACCGAGAACAGGGGCAGGAACCGGTCGACGGTCCGCTCCTCCCCGCGGGCGATCTGGATCAGCGGCCAGGGGACATCCCACTGCTCGAACCGGTGCTCCCGATCCTCCGTGTAGCTGAAGAAGGGCCAGAGGACGCTGGTCCGCTCCTGGTTCTTGGATCGCTGGGAGACATAGAAGGGCAGGATCGACAGGGTCTCCTCCGGGCTGTCCCCATCCAGGCCGGTCCGTTGCTGGAGGAAGAGAGGCCAGAGGACGAATCGCTTCTCGAAGACGCCTTCTTTCACGTCCTGCCCGTACAGGGGGACGATGCGGAATCCCGAGCGCTTTTCTCCGCTGGTGACCGAGAGGATCGGCCACGGGAAGTACCGGGTCTCCGCGCCCTCCCTGACGAACCGGGCGTAGAGGGGGAACAGGACGAATTCCGCCTCGTCCTGGAACCACCAATTCGGGGCCGACCCCCCGAAGGGCAGGATGGCGAGATATTTCCTCCCGGTCTCCGTGGTCCCACTCGCGTAGACCGGGAACAACTCGTAGCGGTCCTCGCGCGCCTTGGGATCGGAGCCCTCGTGGCGGAAGTTCAGGAGCTGCAGGAATTGAAACTTGGAGTCCTCTTCCACCCGGCTGTAGGCCATGAGCGGATACAGGACCTCCCACTCCAGACGCTCTGGCTGCGTGTCCTTGCGCCAGTAAAAGAGCGGCCGGAAGGCTCTGTTCTCCACGACGTCGTTCGGCGACCGACCGAATGCCAGGAGCGGCCCCAGGCCACTCTGGACGTGCATCCGGTCCACCGGATCGTCCCGCTCGTCATAGACCGGCCACACGTTGATCCCACCCCCGCCGCTGCCGGCAGCGTCGGGAGGCCCCACCGGGTCGGCGGCGCGCGCACTCGAAGCGAGGAGGAGCCACAGGAGGAAGAGCAGCCCCCACCCGCCACCTCGTCTCAACCCCTGCCGCCACACTGTGCTCATGCCACCCCCAGACGCTACGCGGGAAAGTCCCGCTCCCGTTCCTGATCCTCGAACCGCGTGTACTCCCGCAGGAATGCCAGCTGGACCGTGCCGGTCGGCCCATTCCGCTGCTTCCCGATGATCACCTCGGTGGTGTTGTCCTCGGGCTCGTCCAGTTCCTCGTCCTTTCGGGCCCGATAGAAGGCCGGACGATACAGAAAGGTCACGACGTCGGCATCCTGTTCGATGGCCCCCGACTCCCGGAGGTCCGAAAGCTGCGGCCGGGGCGGCTGGCGCGACTCCACGGCCCGCGACAGCTGGGAGAGGGCCACCACGGGGACTTCCAGCTCCTTGGCCATGGCCTTCAGGGACCGGGAGATCTCTGAGATCTCCTGCTGCCGGCTCTCGATGCGCCCGCGACCCGAGATGAGCTGCAGATAGTCGATGATCACCAGGCCGAGCCCCTGCTCCGACTTGAGGCGCCGCGCCTTGGCGCGCATCTCCAGCAGGGAGATGCCGGGCGTGTCATCGATGAAAATGGGGGACTCCGACAGGATGCCCGCCCCCGTGGTCAGCCGCGGCCAGTCCGCGTCGGAGAGATACCCGGTGCGGAGCTTGTGGGAGTCCACCTTGGCCACGGAGCACAGCATGCGCTGGACCAACTGCTCCTTGGACATCTCCAGGCTGAAGATGGCCACATGGATCCGCTCCTGGATGGCGGCGTGCTGGGCGATGTTGAGGCAGAAGCTGGTCTTTCCCATGGACGGTCGGCCCGCCACCACCACGAGCTCCGAGGGCTGCAATCCGGCCGTCATCTCGTCGAATCTCCGGAAGCCCGTGGGGACGCCGGTGACGTGGCTCTTGCGGTCGTACAGCTTCTCGATGAGCTGGAAGGTGCCCTTCAGGACGCTCTTCACCGGGACGAAGGACCGGCTGACCTTGTCCTGGGAGATCTCGAAGATCTGCTGCTCGGCCCAGTCCAGGACCTCGTCCACCTCGTCCTTGTCCGTGTAGGCGCGGGAGACGACCGCCGTGGCCTTCTGGATCAGCGAGTACAGCAGGGCCTTGTCCTTCACGATCCGGGCGTGGTAGCCCACGTTGGCCGCGGTCGGCACGGCGTCCACGAGGGCGGAGAGGGCGCTGGTCCCGCCCACCTCCTCGAGCTGCTTCCGGCGCATCAGCTCGTTGCCCAGCGTCACCAGATCCACGGGCTCGTTCCGCTCGAAGAGGTCGATGCACGCGCCGAAGATCTTCCGGTGGGCCTCCTTGTAGAAGTCGGCGGGACGGAGCACCTCCATGACCTTCAGGAGGGCGGCCGGATCCTGCAGCACGCCCCCCAAGACGGAGACCTCCGCCTCGATGTTTTGCGGGGGAATTCTGTCGAATGCGATGGCCGTGTCGGGCATGGGGATTGACAGTCAAACGCGGGGCCTCAGGCCTCGCGCTCGACCGTGACAGTCAGTTCCGTCGCCACCTCGGCATGCAGGCGCACCGGCACGCGGTGCACGCCGAGCGTCTTGATCGGCTCGGCCAGGAGAATCTGCTTCTTGTCCACGGCGAGGCCTTGGGTCGCCAGCGCGTCGCTGAGATCCTGCGCCGTCACCGAGCCGAAGAGTCGCGCAGGACGCGCGGCCGGGGCCGGGGACTCCTCCGGGGACGCCGCGGAAGCGACAGCGTCCGCCGGGCCGGGCGCCTCCTCCTCGCTGGCCCGCCGCTTCAGGCTGATCTGGACCGCGGCCAACCGCTCCGCCAGGGCGCTCGCCTCGCGCTTGGCCCGCTCCTCCCGGTTCTTGCTCTGCGCCGTGAGTTGTACCAGGGACCGCACGTGGCCGGCCGTGGCTGGAACGGCCAGCTGTTTCGGCAGGAGGAAGTTGCGGGCGTACCCGTCCGCCACCTCCACCTGCTGTCCAGGCTCCCCCAGGCGTTCGACCTTCTGCATCAGGATCACTTTCATGGACTCGCTCCGTCTCCTGCGTCACGATTCATCACGCCGTTATCAGTCTTCAGCGCTCCGTCCTCGGCTCTCGGCTCTCCCCTCTCGGCGCTCCCCCCTAGGTCCGTCCGGGCGTCTTGGGGAGACTCAGCTGGCGGAAGGCAAACCAGACGTCGAAAAGCCCCAGGCCCGCCACGACCAGCGTGAGAAACGGCTGGAACAGCAGCAACAGGACCGACAGGGCCCCTAAGAATCTCGGAAGGTGGAACCGCTGGAACAGGAACGCGGCGATGCTCAGGCCCTGGAGGAAGTACAGGCCGATCAAGACAACGAGGACGTTCACCCCCACGGCCTGGAGCCACGGCAGACCTGTGATGTACGAGACCCCCGCCCCGATGAACACCCAGACCAGAGGCTCGGGGAGCTCCCACCGGAGCGGCTCCGGGCTCACCCCGCCGAGCTGCGCGGACCACCGGCGCATGAGCCCCCGCGCCAAAAACACATAGCCCGCGGCGGTCAGGAGACTCCCGGCGAAGAACATGCCGGGGAAAGCCATCAACAAGAATGTGCGGAGCTTCGCTCCCGTTCCGGTGAGCGGCGCCCCCCCATCGGCGGAGAGGCCAAGTCGCGCCGTGAAGGCCTCCATGTCCGCCAGCAGTCTCTCCACATGCTGCGACACCGCCGAGAGCGGCTGCCTCCACGCGTCCGAGGCGAGGACCAGCGCCGTGAGCCCACCCAGCGTGAGGAGCGCGGCCACGGCCGTCACGGCGAGCTCGGGACGGCTCCCCCGTCGCAACGCCTCCGCGAGGAGCATGGCCGGGAGCCCGAACTCCAGCAGGAAGACCACGGCTTCCTCCGGCGAGGAGAGTCCCGTCACGGCCAGGCTCGTGAGCGCGAGGGCCAGGACCAAGGCGAGGAACCCATGGCGCAGCCGGAGCAGCACGAAGGGCACGGGGGACAGGAGGCTGAGGAACACCCCCACAATCGGAAAGGCGCTCCCCGAGGCCAGGAGACCCACCACCACGAGGGCGGCCAGGATCATCTCGACTGCCATGGCCAGCCATCGCGTATGCATCACGCGCCACCCCGCATGCTCTCCACCGGTCCGCCCCCGGCGGACTACGCCAGCTCCGCCGCAAAGGAGAGTAGCGCGATGCTCCGCGCCCGCTTGATCGCCGTGGTGAGCTGCCGCTGATGGCGGGCGCAGTTGCCGGAGATGCGCCGCGGGATGATCTTCCCGCGGTCGCTGACAAAATTGCGCAGCCGCTTCACATCCTTGAAGTCCACCTGCACGACCTTGTCCAGGCAGAACTTGCAGACCTTCTGGCGTCGGTAGGTTCGCCGCTTCTTCAGCACCCGTCTCGCTCCTTCCGCCCGCCGCGCGGGCGAGGGTTACTCGCGGTCGCCCTCCTCCGGCAATCCACGCGATCCTCTCACGTCAAGGCTCCGCCTCCGTCCGACTTCACGGCTCCCCGCAGGGAATTCGCCCGGGATCAGAAAGGCACCTCGTCCTGTTCGGGGGCCCGAGGGGGCTCCGCTTGGGGGGCCCGAGGGGGCTCCGCCTCTTCCTCGCCGACCGAGGGGCCACCGGCCCCCGCCTTGCGGGGGCCGAGGAATTGCACGCGCTCCGCCACCACCTCGTGCTTGGAGCGCTTCTGCCCCTCGGGCGTCTCCCAGGAGCGTTGCTGCAGGTGACCTTCGACCAGGACCGTCCGCCCCTTGCCCAGGTACTCCCCGCAACTCTCCGCCTGCTTGCCCCAAACGACCACCGTGATGTAACACACCTCGTCCCGCCGCTCCCCTCCTTGGGTGGTGTAGGACCGGTTCACGGCTAGGTCGAAGTTGCACACCGGCGCCCCGCTGGGCGTGTAGCGGAGCTCGGGATCCCGGGTCAGGTTCCCCATGAGGATGACTTTGTTGAAGCTGGCCACGCTCAGGCCTCCTGGACCTCCGCGCCGGTTTGCCGGGTACCCACGGTCGAACCGTGGGTGCCTGCGGCTGCGCTGTGGGTGCCCGCAGCCGTGTTGTGGGTGTCCTGGACATCCCCGGGCGCATCCGCTCCGTGGGCAGCCACTCCGTGGGTCCCGGCTTCCTGCGGGGCGGTAGCGGGCATCTTCCCCTTGCCGACCTTGCGCTGGGGCGCTTGCGCGACCACCGTCAGGAACTTTAGCACCGGTTCGGCGATGTTCAGGTGTCGCTCCAGCTCACTCACGGCCTTCACCGGCGCCTGGAGGCGAAGGAAAACGTAGTGCCCCTCCCGTCGCTTCTTGATCTCGTATGCCAGTCTCTTCTTCCCCCACTTCTGGACCTCGACGACCTCGCCCCCCTCCCTGGTCACCACGCCGGATGCAGCGGTGATGGCGGTGTCCACGCCGTCATCGCCCAGGGCAGGATCCAAAATGAAAATCACCTCGTACGAGCGCAATCTCCTACCTCCCTTCTTCCCTGTGCGGGTATTCCACCACGCGTTCCCTACGGCGAGGCTTCAGTCATTGGCGCTCGCACGTTGTATCGGTCCATGGCCGCGGCCAGCCCGGAGGCAATGAGGGTCTGGACGGCCAAGGCGGCTCGCCCGACCATCTCTTCGGCGACCGGAATCTCCTCTGGCGCGAACTCCTCCAGGACGCGCTCGACCGCGTCCTCGCCCTCCCGGGGGCGCCCGATTCCCATCCGCACCCGGGGGAAGGCCTGAGTGGCCAGCGCCTCCTGGATCGAGGCCACGCCCCGGTGTCCGCCCGACCCCGCGCTGCCCACCACGCGGAGCCGCCCCAGAGGCAGGTCCAGATCATCGTGGACCACGATCATCTGTGAGGCCGGAAGCTGAAGCGCTTCGAGCCAGCCCGCCACGGCCAGACCGCTCCGATTCATGAGCGTCTGGGGCTTGAGGAGCGCGATGAGGTTCCCCGCCATCTCGACCGTGGCCGCCTCGGCCTCGAAGCGCCTCACCGAAAACCGCGCCCCCGCCTCAGCCGCCAAGCGCTCCACCACCGCAAACCCCACGTTGTGGCGGGTCCGCGCGTACTCCGAGCCGGGATTCCCCAGCCCCACCACCAGTTGGCGGGCCTCCCGAATGGACGCCACCTACTTCGTCTTGGCCTCTGTTTTCGGCTTGGCCTCTGTTTTCGGCTTGGCCTCTGTTTTCGGCTTGGCCTCCAGCTCGGCCTCCGCCTCGGCCTCCGCCTTCTCCTTCTTGCCCACCAGCTCGGGCTCGGTTGGCTTTTCCTCCACGGGGGCCGCCACTTCCTCGGCCGCCGGCGCCACTACCGAGGCGACCACGCGGCCGGCGTCCTCCAGGATGCGCACCCCCTCGCCGACCGTCAGGTCACGGACGCGGATGGCGTCCCCGATGTCCAGGGCGGAGACGTCCACCGTGATCCGCTCCGGGATGTTCAGGGGGAGACACTCCACGAAAAGCTGGCGGAGGGGTTGTTCCAGGATACCCCCTTTGCCTTTCACCCCCACGGACTCCCCGGCTAGGACCAGGGGAACCTCCACCCGGATCTTCCGCTCCATGGAGACCTCCATGAAGTCGGCGTGGAGCGGTCGCCCCTTGACGGGATCCAACTGCAATTCTTTCAAGATCACCGTGCGGGTCTGGGCCCCCTCAGCCCCCCCTAGGGACAGATTGATGAGGACGTTCTCGCCGGCCGTGAGGGCCGAGAGGAGTTCGTGTGGGTTCACCACCACGGGAAGAGGCCCCTGCGGGCCGCCGTACACGATCCCGGGAATTCGCAGGGCCCGGCGCAATCGCTTCGCCTCCGCCTTCCCTACCGCCGTCCGGACATCACCTTTCAGGTCCACCGTTGCCATGCTTGCCTCCAACCGCCGATTGCCGAGTGCTCACTGCAGCCCTGGCCCCTCCGACCTCGGCCAGGCGCTGATCCAACCTGCTCGTCCCTGCTCTTGCCGCGGCGATTCCGGGCGTCGACTCGGGGGACCGGGCCGACCCGGTTCGCGGCGACCCCCGGCGCGCTGCTCAGACGAAGAGTGAACTGACAGAGGTCTCCGTATGGATGCGGTGGATCGCCTCGGCCAGGAGGGGGGCCACCGACATGACCGTGATCTTCTTGCTCTGCTGATCCTCCCGGAGTGGGATGGTGTTCGTGATCACCACCTCCTCGATGACCGACCGCTCCAACCGCGCGACCGCCTGCCCCGAGAGGACCGCATGGGTGCAGCTCGCCAAGACGCGCCGGGCCCCCTCCTCCTTCAGGGCCGACACGGCCTGGACGATCGTCCCGGCGGTGTCGATGATGTCGTCCAGCAGGATCACGTCGCGCTCCCGCACGTCGCCAATGACGTGCATGATCTTGGCCTCGTTGGCGCCGGTGCGGCGTTTGTCCATGATGGCCAGCGACGTCCCCAGCCGCTTGGCGAAGGCCCGCGCCCGCTCCACGCCCCCGGCGTCGGGGGCCACCACCACCAGGTCCTGCCAGGCGCCCTCGGCCAGCCGCTGCTGGAAGTACTCCAACAGCACCGGCGCCGCGAAGAGGTGATCCACGGGGATGTTGAAGAAGCCCTGGATCTGCCCGGCGTGCAGGTCCATGGTCAGCACCCGGTGCGTCCCCGCTGCGGCGATCAGGTCCGCCACCAGCTTGGCGCTGATGGGGACCCGGGGCTGGACCTTGCGATCCTGTCGCCCGTACCCGTAGTAGGGAATGACGGCCGTGATCCGGAACGCCGACGCCCTCCGCAGGGCGTCGACCATGATCAAGAGCTCCATGAGGTTGTGGTTGACCGGCGGGCAGGTGGGTTGGATGACGAAGACATCCGCGCCCCGGACGTTCTCGTTCACCTGCACGAACACCTCCCCGTCCGAAAATTGGGACACCTCCGCCTGGACCAGGCGCGTCCCGAGAGAACTCGCGATCTCCTGCGCCAGCGGCAGGTTCGCGTTCCCCGCGGTCAACACCAGTTCAGCGGTCATAGGGTTTCCCTTTCTCCAGAAGGGCTGCCTGATTCCGGTTGTATTGCGCGCGCCCAACCCCTGACCCTGGCGGCCAACTGGCTGGGGCGGGAGGATTCGAACCTCCGAATGCGGGATCCAAAGTCCCGAGCCTTACCGCTTGGCCACGCCCCAATCATGACGCAGGGGCCCCGCGCCGCATCACGCCATGGCGGTCAGGATGGGGTTCCTCACCAGTGTCGTGACGGCGGCCGCAAAAACCCCGGCGTCCCGCGCCCGCGCGGCTAGGGCCTGTCCGGTGGCGGCGTCCGGGACCACGGCAAACAAGGATGCGCCGCTGCCGGACATGAGGACCGGCGCACCTCCGCCCTGTTCCAGGAGGGCCTTCAGAGACCGGACCTCCGCCCGGTGTGGCAGGACCACCGCTTCAAGGCGGTTGAACGCCCAAAGGGGTGGCCAGGGGAGCCGACGGTCGGTGACTAAAGTCCTGATACTAGCCTGTGGCTGCCACTCTGTCAATTTCGAACTGACCTCTCGGTACGCCCAGGCCGTCGAGACCGGCACTCCCGGATTCGCCAGCACCACCCACCGGGGTGGCCACGGCTCCAGGGGAGTCAGGATCTCGCCTCGCCCGGTGGCCAGGGCGAGGCCATCGCTCAGGAAGAAGGGCACGTCACTTCCCAGGCTGGCCCCGATTTCCGTGAGCTCCTCCCGGGAGCGCCCCAGGCCGTAGAGCCGGTTCAGCCCCGCCAAGACCGCCGCCGCATTGCTCGAGCCGCCCCCCAATCCACCGGCGACCGGAATGCGCTTCTCCAGGCGGATGTGGACGCCGTCGGAGAGTCCCGCCGTCTCCATGAGCAACGCGGACGCCTTGTATGCCAGGTTGCCGCGACCGGACGGCAGCTCGGCCCCGGCGACACTTACCTGGATGCCCCGGGGTTTCCGCGCCAGGCGCACGCAGTCGCAGAGGTCCACGAGCTGCATCACGGACTCGATCGCGTGGTAGCCGTCGGGCCGACGGGCGATCACCTCCAGGAAGAGATTGATCTTGGCCGGCGAAGGGATCTCGATTTCCTCCACGGCGGCTCCTACGGGAGGGATCCGGCCCCCAGATCGATGATCCGGGTTGTCCCATCGGCTGGCCGGGGCAGCTCGAAGAGCCCGGCCTCCACCGGCTCGTTCAGCCGCACCGTCTCATACTGTATAGCCAGGTGCGTCCCGGCCGTCATCTCATCGAGCTGCACCGCAAAGGGAAAGGCCGCGCCGTCGAGCTGCCGGCGCTCGCCGAACTCAAACCTGAGCAGGAGGGTGCCCGCTTCTCCCAGTTCCCCCCGCACCGGCACCATCCCGTCCGGACTCGACCACACCCGCTGCCAGTATGGTCCATCAACTGACTCCACCCGGATCGCCGCGGCCTCCACGGCGATCTCTACCCGAGGATCGCCCGGCCTAATCGGGAGCGGCGGGAGCCCCACCAGCAGCCGCATCAGCGGACCAGGCGGCACGGGGACCCGCGCCAGCCGTCCCAGCGTTTCTCGCGTGGCCCGGCCCATTCCGTACTCGTGCCGGGCCGGGGCGTACACCGTGAGGTCATCCCCCCGGATGGTGAGAAGAAGGATAGCCGTCCCCAGCGGACTCAGGGCCTCCAGGCGCATCTGGTCGGGCAAAGCCACCACGATCACTTGCCTGGCCGATCCCTTCCCCGCCGGCCCCTCGAATCGGACGCTCGCCAGGCCCCGCACGGTCTTCACTGCGCCATCATCCGCCTCCAATCGGTCCAGGAAGACCTCCGGCCCCGCCCACTGGCGGGGCAGCGTGGGTGGAGGCCCGCCGGGCACCACCGCACAGGCCGCCAGGAGGAGCAGCCCCGCTGACAACGGAGCCGCCCTGAGAGGCGGGCGGACCGGATGCATCATTGAGCGTCGCGGGAGGTCTCGCGGGAAATGCGCTGGCGGGCGTCGTCGAGCTTCTTGCGGACGGCCTCGTTGCTGTTGTCCAGCTCCAGGGAGCGTTTCCACTCCCGGACGGCATCGCGGAGCATGCCCTTCTTGGAATAGGCGTCGCCCAGGTGCTCGCGAATGGTGGCGTCGTCCCGACCCGAGTACTTCACGGCGCGCAGCAGCTCGGAAAGGGCCTCGTCGATTCTGCCCAGCTTGAAGTAGGCCCAGCCCAGGCTGTCAATGAAGGCACCGTTCTCCGGCTCCAGCTCCAGGGCCTTCTTCACCAGGGCAATGGACTCCTCCAGCTTGATCCCCTCGTCGGCGAACATGTATCCGAGGTAGTTGTAGGCGTCGGCGTTCTTCGGATCCAGTTCCAGCACCTTGCGGAAGGCCGCCTCGGCTCGCTCCGGTTGGCGGTTTCGTTCCAGCGCGGCGCCCAACTGGTAATGATACTGCGCATTGTTGGGATCGAGGGCCACCCCTTTCTCGAACTGGAGGATCGCCTGCGGATAATCCTTCTTCTGCATGTAGGTGAGGCCCAAAAGGTAAGGCACGTTCCCTTCCTGCGGTTGCAGGCGCGCCGCCTCGCTGAACACGGCCGTGGCCTGGTCGAACTTCCCCTGCTGGCCGTAGATGTACCCGCGGTGCAGGAGGGCATCCACGTACCGGCCGTCCTGCGCGGCGATCTTCCCCAAAACGCTCAGGGCCTCGTCGTAGCGCTGGAGGTCCTCCAGGCTGAGGCCCAACGCGAACAGGGCCTCGCCGTTTCCCGGCTCCTTCTGGAGCACCTGCTGGAAGATGGCAATGGCCCGGTCGTGCTCCTTCTTCTCTGCGAGGATCTGCCCGATGCGCGTGAGCAGGAGGAGATTGCTCGGGTCGGCGCTCCGCAACCCCTCATAGACGGCCAGCGCCGCATCCAGGTCCCCTCGCCGGAGGTGCACCTGCGCCAGCCGCTCCTGGAATTCGCGGTTCTCGGGATCGCTCGCCAGAGCGCGCTGATACACCTGGACCGCGTCCTCGTAGCGGCCCTGGACCTCGTAACTCGTGGCCAGCCCTACCCAGGCCGGGTCGAAATCGTCATTCTTCTCGATGGCTTTCTCGAAATACTCCCGCGCCTTGGCAGGCTCCTTCAGCTCCAGAGAGATGCGGCCCAGGCTGTACCAGGCCAAGTGACTGTTGGGGTCCGCCTTGGCCAGGGCCTCAAACGCCTGGATGGCCTCCGGAAAGTTGCGGGCCTCGATGTACAGGTTGCCCAGGAGCATGTAGGCTTCGGTGCGGCGCGGGTCGAGGCGGATGACCTCCCGGTAGTGCTTCTCGGCCTCCCGCACGTTCCGCAGCCCTTGATACGCCGTCGCCATCAGGAGATGGGCCTCGATGGTGTCCGGGGCGCGGGCGAGGACCGCTTCCCCCCCCTGAATGGCCCCCCGGAAATCACCCGCCTTCAGGAGGAGCCAGGCGAGGTTCGTTTGAAGATGGAGGGACGTCGGGTCGTAGCGCAGGGCCTCGCGCTCCCAGCGGACCGCCTCTTCCAGATTGCCCTGCAATTCCGCCCACACACTCCGCGAGTAGGCATAATAGGCCCCCTGGTCCACACGGGGGTCCGTCCGCACCTGCGAGGCGGTGAGGTTCAGCCCGCCAACCTCGGACACCCGCAGGCCGCCTGGTTGCCCTGCGTACCCCGCGCAGCCGGACAGAAGGCCGACCGCCAGAAGAATCGTCGCCACACCGACCAACCCAACGACCCCTCGCATGATCCTGTGTCGCATCACGTCACAACCTCGTCAAGAGAAGCCAACGGCCGGGACGAGCCCGGCCGCGTTGTGGCTAAATCTAGCAGGTGACCCGGCCATCGTCAATGTGAATTTCGAATGGGAGGCGCCAAACGACGGGGACTCAGTGGGAGAAGGTCGGCAGAACAGAGCACGACGATGCGCAGCGACGCAACCCCCGCGCAACTGATTGCGCCGCGCGAAGGAGGGTATGACGATGAGCACCTATTGCCTTGCGGACATCACGCTCACTTGGACGGTCAACGGCGAGAAGCGATCCCTCTCCGGGAAGGACCTTGCCCTGGTGATCTTTGGTGGAGTGCGCGGTCCTCTTATTCTTTCAGGGCGCCGGTCAGGCCGGTCACGTAGTACTCGACGAAGAACGAGTAGACCAGTGCGACCGGCACCGATCCCAGGAGGGCGCCGGCCATGAGGGGCCCCCAGGAGTACACGTCGCCCCGGACGAGCTCCGTGGTGACCCCCACCGGCACGGTCTTCTGGAGCGTGTCCGAGAGGAACACCAGGGCGTAGAGGTACTCGTTCCAGGACAGGGTGAAGGAGAAGATGCCGCACGACAGGATCCCGGGGATGGAGAGGGGCACCACGATGCGAATCAGAACGCCGATGCGCGTGGCCCCATCGATCATGGCGCACTCCTCCAGCTCCTTTGGGAAGGTCTTGAAATAGCCCATGAGGAGCCAGGTGCAGAAGGGGATGAGGAACGTCGGGTAGGTGAGGATGAGAGACCAGGGGGTGTCCCAGAGCCGCAGCGAGAAGATGATGTGAGCCAGCGGGATGAAGAGGATCGTGGGCGGCACGAGGTAGCTGAGGAAGATGGCGACCCCCAGCGAGCCCGAGCCCCGGAACTGCAGGCGCTGGATCCCGTAGGCGGCCAGGAGGCTGGCGGCCAGGGAGATCAGCGTGGAGAAGACGGCGATGAACATCGTGTTGTACAGCCAGCGCAGGTAGTGGGTCTGCGAGAGTAGCTGGCGGATTTGGGCCAGGGTGGGGTGCTGGATCAGGAGGGGGTCCAGCCGCACGTCGTAGAGCTCCGGATCCGGCTTGAACGAAGTGATGAGCATCCAGTAGAAGGGGAAGAGCAGCAGGATCATGGCGACCCCGAGCGGGATGTTGAAGAGGGCGATCCGTTTCATCAGCTTGGTTCCTGACATGATGGCCTACTCCCGCCGGAGATAGAGGTAGCAGATGGCCACGCTGAGGACGAGGACGGGGAGGATGAAGTTGGAGATGGCGGCGCCCTCGCCGAACCGCCCCCCCTGAATGGCCCGCTGGAAGGCAAGCGTCCCGTATAGGTGGGTCGCGTTGGCCGGTCCGCCGCGGGTCATGATCCACACCAGCTGAAAGTCGGCGAACGTCCAGATGGTGGAAAAGGTCGTGATGATGGCCAGGAGCGGCCCCAGGAGCGGCAGCGTGATGTGCCAGAACTGGCGCCACTGGGTTGCCCCGTCCACGGCGGCCGCCTCGTACAGCGTGGGGGTGATGGTCTGGAGGCCCGCCAGGAAGCCGATGGCAAAGAACGGGGTGCCGCGCCAGACGTTAGCGATGATAATGGAGCCCCGGGCGAGATTCGGCTCACCCAGGTAGGCAATCCGGTGGCTGATTATGCCCGCCTTGAGGAGAAGCCAGCTGATCGGGCTGAACGTGGGGTCGAACATCCACCAGAAGACGAGGGCGCTGAAGGCCGTGGGCACAATCCAGGGGAGGAGGACGCTGGCCCGGACGATTCCCTTCCAGCGGAAATCCCAGTTGAGAACGAGAGCCAGCGCGAGACCCAGCACCAGTTTGAACGAGACGGCCACGACCGTGTACATGATGGTGTTGAACGTGGCCAGGCGGAAGACCGAATCCTCGACGAGGGACAGGTAGTTGCGGAGGCCATTGAAGGCGCCCGTGCCGCCGATGAGCGTATCGGTGAAGCTAAGCCATATGCCCAGGACAAAGGGATAGGCCAGGAAGACCGCAAGGAGGAGCACCGCCGGGATGACGAATACAATCCCCAAGACCTGGCGGTTCTCCAGAACACGGACGACTGATGACCCACCTGGTCGGCGCGGGATGACCCGCTCTGCGGTGGCCGGTGTCGACTCCGCCACGGACCCCCTCCGAACGTCGATGCGGGTAGAGGGCCCAGGCTACGTGCGATAGATCCTCGCGAGGCGTTCCTCGGCCGTCCGGGCCGCTTCCTTGGGGGTTCTGCGGCCAGTGACGACCTCCTGGAACATGTCCACCACAATGTAGTCGGCCAGCGCCGCGGCCGACTGGGGGCCCGGCTGTCCCGCGTAGAAGTGGGGGAGCATCCTGGGGGGCTGATCCCGGAAGATCGTGAGCATGGGGTCGCTCGTCCAGACGGGCAGCGCCTCGTAGGCTTTCAGGGTCTGGGAGAGATACCCCAGCATGGCGTTGATCCAGGGGCCATACTGCTCTTGCTCCATCATGAACAGCAGGTAGTGTCTGGCCGCGTTGGGGAATCGCGTGTGCTTGAAGATGAACCCCAGGGAAACGTTGTCGATCTGCGCCGGGCGCCCCAGGGGACCCATGGCCAAATTGGCATGGCCCATATCCTTGGCCACCTCGGGGAACTGCTCCCTGGCAGCATAATAAATGCTCACCGCGTTCCGCGTCAGCGAGATCTGACTGGAGAGAAATGCCTTGTTGTTGTCCGGATCGAGCCAGCCGATGACCCCGGGGACCAGTTGCTCGTAGAACTCGCGGCCGAATTCCAGCGCGTCCCAGGTCTCCTTCCGGTTGATGGCGATGGTCTTGTTATCCGCTTCGATCGTCTTGCCCTTGAAAGAGAAGAGGAGCCAATAGCAGCACCCGTTTCCATCGCCCACGGCGTGGCCGAAGCTGTACCCGGCGGGATGTCCGATGGCCTTCAACTTCTTGCAGCACTGCAGGAGCTCGTCCAGCTTCTCCGGCGGCTTTTCGTAGCCCGCCTCCTTGAACCAGCTCACCCGGTAATTCTGTACGCCGGCCGGCGCCCCGATGGGGATCCCGACCCACCGCCGGAGGGTGGGGCTGTACCCATAGGCGTGGAAAACGGGATACCAGCCGCCGTACTTCTTCCCCAAGTACTCGGCGATGTCGCTGACGTCGATGAGCTTGTTGGAGTAGAGGTGGGGATCGTCGTACCAGCCCATGACGATGTCCGGGCCAGCGCCCACGGAGGCCGCCATGGCTGCCTTGGCGCGGACGTCCTCCCAGGCGACGTATTCGATCAACATCTTGTTGCCGGTCAGTTCCTCCCACTTCTTGGTGTGGGCGTTCCAGACCTCCTCGTCGCTCTTGACGAAGCCCGACCAGCGAAGCAGCCGAAGCGAGGCACCCTTCTCCGGGGTGACGGCGGGGGCCTTGATCTCGGCAGCGCCGAGGGAGGACGGGATGGTCAGGCCGGCCAGGCTCACCCCGGCGAGGCCCATCCCTGTGGCTTTGAGGAATTCTCTCCGGTCCAGGTTCGATGAGTGGTCCTTCATTTTCCACCTCCTAAGGAAGAAGCACCGCGAATAAATTGCCAGAGCAACGTCGTCAGCCTTCGGCAGAACCGGACCGGGCAGGGGGGACGGGAACTTTTGCTGCCCGTACACCACATCCTATGCGTCTCTGGGCTCACTGTCAAGCAGGACAGGCCTGCCTGATGGATCCCAATCTCCGTCGAAGAACACCATTGCGACCCTCTGACTGACGCCTTCGGGTTCAGAGCGAACAGGACGCTCGACGGAGCGGAGGGGCGACTACACGGGGCTGGCTAAGCGCGGTATTTGCGCTCGGCCCCGGCCAGAAGCGCCATCCCATGCCCCGGCCGGTCGGGGATCCGGAAGTGGCCGTCCTCGCAGTGCGGCATGCCCTCCAACAGATCTGCGGGCGCCCAGTCAATGAACTCCACAAGCGATCCGTTACTCAGCGCCCCCACCACGTGCAGCGAGAGCTCGTGGACGGCGTGCGGCGAGACGGCCACTTGATGGGCCGCAGCGAGGTGGCCGATCCGGAGGGTCTCGCTGAAGCCGTTGGCCCGGCAGACATCCGGCATGAGGTAGCGTGCGGCGCGCCGCTCGATCAGCTCGCGGAACTCGAAACGCGTCTGATTGTTTTCGCCGGTGGCCACCGGGATGCGGATGGAACGGGCCACCTCGGCGCAGGCGGCAGCGTCGTCCGCCAGCACCGGCTCCTCAAACCAGGCGAGTCCAAGGTCCTCGAGGAGCTCCGCCTGGCGAATAGCGCCCAGCACGTCGAGCCGCTGGTTGGCGTCCACCATGAGCTGCACCCCGTCGCCGAGCGCCCGTCGGACGGCCTCGACGCGCGCCCGGTTCGCGCGGGGGTCGGGATGGTGGATCTTCATCTTGTAATAGCGGCATCCCATGGCGACGTAGCGCTGCGCCTCATTAACGAGGTCGTCCGTCGAATACTTCGGCCAACCACCGCTGCCATAGGCGGGAACCCGGTCGGTCACCGCGCCCCAAAGCTTGTAAAGCGGGAGACCAGCGACCTTGCCGACCAGATCCCACAGCCCGATGTCGAGCGCGCCTACGGCGTAGCCCGCGATTCCCACGCGCCGGATCGCTCGGTCCGCGCGGTACATTCGCTCCCAGAGGCGCTCCACGAAGAGCGGGTCCTCGCCGAGGAGGAGCGGCTTGAGGCGTGTCTCTAGGTACGCTTGCACTGCCTCGGCGCCCCCGCCGCCGAAGACGAGGCTGTAGCCGAGCCCCGTGAGCCCTTCGTCGGTCGTGATGGTCGCCACGACCAGTTTCTGCTCGCGAAACTCGAGAGCGATGGGTCGAGGCGTGGGGACGCAGAGAAGGAGACTTTCGATGCCGGTGATCTTCATGCGAGCGTCCGAATTGAGGGTAGTGAGCGAAGCTCGGCTGTAGGATCCCAAGTGCCGGCACCCAGCCGCCCCGGCCTTCAGGGGTCAGCCTTCCCCTTTGCCGGTCCCCACTGCCTCCTCGAGGCATGGCCTTTCAAGGCCAGCTTGACGTCCCAGAGCATCTTCCTTTCGGATCCCGATGTCAACGAGGATCACGCCGCGGCCTCCCTGCCCGCGTTTTCACGATGCGTCCGAGGGTGCGGGCCGGAGCCCGCAGGCGCTCCTCCATGGCTCGCCAGACCTCGGGGACCCCCTCACCCGTTTCGGCCGAGAAGAAGAGGGCCGTCTCGGAGGACGGCAGGGCCAGGCTGCTCGCGGCAACCTCTTGGGCTGCCGCCCGCCGGCCCGGGGAAACCTTGTCCGCCTTGGTCAGGACGACCAGGGACGGCACCGCGGCGGCGTGAAGGAACGCTTGCAGCTCCCGGTCCTGGACTGTCGGCGCGTGGCGCGCGTCCACGATGTGAATCACGCCACGCAGTTGCTCCCGCCCGGTGAGGTACCCCTCCACCAGTTCCCACCAGGCGTCCTTCAGCTCGCGCGAGACCTTGGCGTAACCGTATCCGGGCAGGTCCACGAACAGGAACCGGTCGTTCACCTGATAGAAATTGATGGTTCGGGTCCGGCCCGGAGTGGAGCTGGTGTGGGCGAGATCCCGGCGGGAGAGCAGCCGATTGATCATGGACGACTTGCCGACGTTGGACCGGCCCGCGAAGGCGATCTCGGGCCAATGGCCCCTCGGGAACTGGTCCGCCCGTCCCGCGCTCAGCACGAACTCCGCCGTCTGGACGTGCATGTTCCGCTCCACTCCGATGAGGTCACCCGCGGCGGATGAAACCAGAGGCGATGGGCCGGCCTGCCCGGGGTCAGACATTTGTAATTTTATATTTCTTTGCCCGGCCTCTGCGCAAAATGGACATCACACGATCTATCTTCGCTGCTAGCTGCGTATCCCTTTGAAGCCGCAGCCGGAGTCGTTGCACACCCAGGCTAATCGTGACCTGGTCGCGTCCGAAGGCACGCGCTGCCTCCACCAGACGGATCCCACCCACAATTTGAGCCACGTAAGCGGCCACTGCTCGCGCCACCGCAGCCCTCCGCTCCCGCGCAGGCGCACCCAGATCCCCGAGGGTCGTATTGAAGGCAGGGGCGACAACTTGACACACCTCGTCCAAAGAAAGCGCAATCGTGGATCGCGGAACCTCCTGTTGACTCCGTCGTTCTATCTCCTCCACAAATTGCTCATCCCCAAGGAATCGCTGCTCTAGCGCCCGGTAGTACTCCGGATGATGATCGGCCGCCCCGGGTTCCTGCAGGAACTCCAGATACCGCCGGACCGCAAGGGTGTGTTGAGAATGAAACATTCGCAGGATCAGTTGCGTCGCCACGCGAGGCTCGCGTTCCTGTCCAAGGTAGTCGCGGTGACTGCTCCACCACCACGCCTTCGGACTCCGCGCAAGCTGACTCCGGACCGGATTCAAATGCAGGTATCGAACGAGAGCCAGCAGATACCGATCCCGGTCACAGAGGAGCGCTTTGTATCTTCCCTGGAAAACGTGACCCATGGTGTGATGGGTCCGGTTGAAGTAGCCTGCGTAGGATTGCTGGATTCCCTGCATGATCTTCGAGAGTGGAGCCTTGGTCGGTTCGAGGAGGAGATGCACATGATTCGGCATCAGGACATAGGCATAGAGCACGAACTGGTACCGGTCCTGGTACCGGTGGAGGCGCGCCAGGTATGCCTCATAATCAGCCTGACCCCGGAACACATGCCTACGCTGATTCCCACGAGCGATGACATGGTAAAGGACTCCTGGAAGCTCAATGCGGGGCGGACGAGCCATGCGAGGCTTATACCAGGACCACCCAAGATCGTCAATATAAATATATCAATGTCTGACCCCACTCTTTAGAAGCCAGCCCAGCCTTGCACGTGGTTCGGGAGCATCGGAATTGCCCTTGACCCTCGTTCGCCCTGCGTGTTAGCCTGCCTGCTACAAGATACGAGACCGCGCAGTCAAGCCACCAGAACGGATCCGCCCACTGCTCCGCCAATCGAGGAGATTCATGGCCACCATCGCCGTGTTACCGGGAGACGGGATCGGTCCGGAGGTAACCCAGGAGGCGGTGAAGGTCCTGCGGGCCGTCGCGACGCGCCACCAGTTGTCGCTCGACTTCCAGGAAGCCCCCATCGGCGGCGCCGCCTTCGAGGCTGCGGGCACGCCCCTCCCCGACCAGACGCTCGACGTGTGCCGACGGGCCGACGCCATCCTTTTCGGGGCCGTCGGCGGTCCGCGCTGGGACAGCCTGCCGCGCAAGGCCCGCCCCGAACAGGGGATCCTGACCCTGCGCAAGGTATTCGATCTGTATGCCAACCTTCGCCCGGCGAAACTGTTCCCGGCCCTGACGGACGCCTCGACCTTGAAACGAGAGGTCATTGAGGGCGTGGACATCCTGGTGGTCCGGGAACTGACCGGTGGCCTCTACTTCGGCCAGCCCAAGACCATCGAGAGAGTTCCTGAGGGCGAGCGCGGCGTGGACACCCTCGTCTACACGACGCCGGAGATCGAGCGAATCGCCTGGATCGCCTTCCAGGCGGCCCAGCGCCGGCGCAAACACCTCACCTCCGTGGACAAGGCCAACGTTTTGGTCAGCTCGGAGCTCTGGCGGCGCGTCGTGACCGAGGTCGGCAAGAAATTCCCCGAGGTCCGTTTGGACCACATGTACGTGGACAACGCGTCCATGCAACTCTTGCGGCAGCCCAAATTCTTCGACGTCATCGTCGCCGAGAACACCTTCGGCGACATCCTGAGTGACGAGGCGGCCATGCTCACCGGTTCCATCGGCCTCTTGCCTTCGGCCAGCCTGGGGAAGGAGGTCGGGCTGTACGAGCCCATTCATGGAAGCGCCCCGGACATCGCCGGCCAGGACAAGGCCAACCCCATCGCGGCCATCCTTTCGGCTGCCATGCTGCTGGAATACTCCCTGAAGGCTGGCACGGCCGCGGCCGCCATCGAGGCCGCGGTGAGCCGCGTCCTCGATCAGGGGTATCGGACTCCGGACATCCAACAGCCGGGCACCCGGCCTGTCGGCACCCGTCGGATGGGCGACCTCATCGCCGAGGCGGTCCTCGCCGCGTGAGGGCTGGAGGGCGCAGAGCGTGGGAATACCTCTCAGCGTCAATTGAGGTGCGGCCATGGAAGCCCGGGGACCAGAGATCCTAGTCGAAGAGAGCGAAAGTTACGCCCGCGTCATCTTCAACCGGCCCCACGTCAGGAACGCCATCACCAGCCGGATGTGGGCGGATCTGCCCAAGATCATCCGTCGCCTGCAGGGGCACCGCCACATCCACGCCATCGTCCTGAGCGGTGCGGGCGGCAAGGCCTTCGCCTCGGGCGCCGATATCGGCGAGCTTCCGCGCTTCACCGAGCCCAAGGCGGCCCGCGCCTATGAGACCCTGGTCGTCCGGGCTCTGGACGGCCTGGTGCGCTGCCCGCTCCCGGTGGTGGCCATGATCCAGGGCTACGCGATGGGCGGGGGATGCCACATCGCGGCGGCCTGCGACCTCCGCATCGCCGGCGAATCGGCCCACCTCGGCATCCCCGCGGCCAAGCTGGGCGCGGCCGTCAATGCCGGCGCGGCGGCGCGCCTCGTGAGCCTAGTCGGGCCGGCCGTGGCCAAAGAGATCCTGTTCGGCGGCCAGCCCCTGGACGCGCGCCGGGCCCTGCAGGTCGGGCTCGTCAATCACGTCGTGCCCGACGCCGAGCTGGAGGGGTTCACCCTCGCCCTGGTCCGGGAGATCGCCGCCAACGCGCCCCTCACCATCCGCCACGCCAAGCAGGCGGTCAACTGGATCGCCATCGAGGGGCACCGCCGCCCCCCGCGGGAGATCCAGCAGCACTTCGTCAAGGCCCTCGGCAGCCGGGACTTCAAAGAGGGCCTGGAGGCATTTCTCGCAAGACGGTCACCGAAATTCGTGGGGCGCTGAGAGGAGCCTCGTGAGCGAGCTGGCAGTCGGCCTGCGCGGAAGGGCAACCCTGGGGGTCACACAGCAGCACACCGCCGGGGCCTGGGGGAGCGGCGACGTTCCCGTCTACGGAACGCCCAGCCTGGTGGCCTTGCTGGAGACGGCCGCGGTGAACGCCGTGGCTGGGAAGCTGGGCCCGGGCGAGACTACGGTCGGCACCTGGATCGAAGTCTCACACCTCGTGGCCACACCCGTCGGCGTGGAGGTTTTCGCCGAGGCGGAGCTGGTGGGGATCGAAGGCCGAAAGCTCACCTTCGTCATCGTGGCCCACGACAACCGGAATAAGATCGGCGAGTGTCGCCACCATCGGATGATCGTGTCACGCGACCGCTTCCTGGCGAAAGTAGCCGGCAAGCGCTGATCGCAGACCAACCGGCTGGCTCATAGCCCATGGCTGAAAGCCGAAGGCGAGTCACTACGCGCTGCGGAGGTGAGCAAGAACTGCCAGGAACTCCCTCGGCGTGAGAATCTTGATCCCCTGGTACGTCGCCAATCGCAGGAGGTGTTGATCGCCGCTGACGATGTATTCGGCGCCCCCTTCCACAGCACACTCAAGGTACCGGTTATCTGAGGGATCTTCAGCAATCACGTTCAGCGTGCGTTCGCCCGGCGTCAGGATGGCAAGGTGCGCCAGATCTTCGATGAAAAGCCCGATTTTCTCCTCAGACCAGCGGTGACGGAGGGCACTCTTCGGATAATGAAACACTCGGCTGATTTCTTCCAGGATTGCCGGGGAGATTAGGAGGTGAAACCGCTCGGCGTGCCAAGCGGCGAGGATCTTTATTATCAGCAGGCAGCGCCAGCCCCCTTGTGATTCACGGGGCCGACCTTGCTCACGCGCGCCTCGAGGGGACGCCCGACGAGGTCCTGGGCGAGCTTCGCACACTCGATGAGCTTCGGGAGGTCCACCCCCGTCTCGATTCCCATTTCGTGCAGCATGTGGACGAGATCCTCGGTGGCGACGTTTCCCGTGGCCCCCTTCGCGTACGGGCAGCCGCCCAGGCCGCCTACGGAGCCGTCGTAGACGCTCACGCCCGCCTGGAGACCGGCCAGAACGTTTGCCAGGCCGGCCCCCCGTGTGTCGTGAAAGTGGAGGCTCAGCTTTTCGAAGGGAATCCGCTCCGCCACCCGCGACACGAGAGCATAAACCTGCCGCGGATTCGCCATCCCCGTGGTGTCCGAGATGCCGACTTCGTCTGCCCCCATGGCCACCAGCGCCTCCGCGATGCGGACGACGACCCCGGGATCCACGTCCCCCTCGTAGGGGCAGCCGAAGCAGGTCGAGAGCGCCGCCTTCAGCCGGAGGCCCGCCGCCTTGGCCCGCGCCCCCACCTCCCCGTACGTCTCCAGCGCCTGCGCGATGCTCTTGTTGATGTTCTTCTGATTGTGGCTCTCGCTGGCTGACATGAAGATGACGATCTCATCCACCTTGGCGGCCAACGCCCGCTCGAGGCCTTTGAGATTCGGAACGAGGGCGGCGTAGGTCACAGCCTCCCGTCGCTTGACGCCGGCCAGCACCTCCTCCGCGTCGGCCAGGTTGGGAACCCACTTCGGCGACACGAACGACGTCGCCTCCATCCGGCGGATGCCGGCCTCTGCCAGCGCCTCGATGAGCCGGATCTTCCCCGCCGTCGGGACCTTCACCCGCTCGTTCTGCAGCCCGTCCCGGGGCCCCACCTCGCAGATCGTGACCTTCTCAGGCAGGTGCATGTTTCTCCTCTCAGGAAAGAGGCCTCTGCTGGGTGCGCCATCGAACAGTAAGCCGCATCGCCGCTAAGATAACTCGACCCCGCCTCTGGGGGTGCCCCGAGCACACCCAGCCTTGCGGCTGGGTACCCGCCGTGCGGTGGGGGGGTACCCAACGCTTGCGTTGGGTCCGGTCCGGTCGCCGGACGGCACGTGCGACAGTCCGTGCGAGCCCCCTGGGCCGGCCGAGGCTCCGCGAGAGGGACAGCCCCTCGCCCCGGCGGGAGGCCCGCCCCACCCCGTCCCCGCAGACGGGGCACCCAGCCCGCAACTTGACCGTCGAGGATGCCGGGCTGGGTCCCCGTCGCGGACCCGCCGCCCGAGGGGGACCCCCAGGGGCGGGAGGCAAAAAATCCCGCGGCATCTGATCCTCTCTTCCTGATCCGGTCGAAGAGGGCGGCGGATCGGCTTCACGCGGGACGGCGAGGGGAGTCGCCGGGCCGATGGGCGGCTGCATCCGCGTGACGGGCCGCGCCGGTCTCACCCTAGCCCAGTGAGTGAGTCAACTTAGTCAGTGGCCTCTCCCACTGCCGGCTGAAAAATCGCCGGCACGTACAGTCTCGGACCAGACAACTCCGTCTCCTGCAGCTCCTTGTTGTCGAACATCCCCGCCACGCGGAAGCCCCGCCCGCTGAGCAGGTGCTCAAGCTCCGCCGGGAAGAACATTCGATACTCGCAGAAATCCTCCGCCTCGCCCTGCCCGTCGATATGCCACGTGCGGCGCCTGACCAGGAGCTGCCGCCGGCGGTCGAAGCTGTGGCTGGAGTGTGCCTCGGCTGAGAAGCCCGGAGAACTGATGCGAAGCTCCGAGATCGGCTGGAAGTGTTCGCCGCCGAGGTAGCTGGCCGCATTATTGATGTCGAGGATGAGCAACGTGCCGGCGTGCGAGTGGGCAGCGAAGGTGTCCAGGGTGCGCCCCACGTCTGCGTCGGTGAGCGCATACATGAACGCCGATCCCATGCTCAGGATGACGTCGAACACGCGCCCAAGCCGAACGCTACGCGCATCGCCGGGCTGCAGGTGCAGGTGCGGTCGGCGTGCCCGGGCGAACGCGATCATCTCGGGCAGATAATCCACCCCCCAGCAGTCGGGACAGTCTCTCGACAGAGAAGCCAAGTCGCGAGCGGTCCCACAGCCGAGGTCGAGGATGGAACCAGGCGGCCTCGCCAGGTAGCGGGAGAACATCCGGCGACACATCATGGGCGTCTCGTCGTTCGGCTCCGGATAGACCAACTCGTAGAACTGCGGGTTCCGATAAAGGAAATTCCGGACGCTGGCATCCATAGAGCACCCGAGGGCGCCGAATGCGCCCGACACTCGCGGTCAGCGGCCGGTGGGGCGTCAGGGGACACGCTCGCGGCCGCCGCTTCACTCGTCCAACGTAGTCTTGGGCCTTGTTCCCCAGAGCATAGTATATCGCGAAACGCACGCGATCGGGCCGCGTCGCAAGTCAGCCTCCATCTGCTGCAGGCCACGTTGGAAGGCGTCCTCTGAGAGGAGCAGAAGAGAGGAGAAGACTCTGTGGCGATAGGGGGTGCTCTCGGTGAGTGTATATCGAAATTCCGCGAGATCCTCATGGATCGAGTTGAAACCGGCGACCGCCATCTCAGCCTCGAGAGTGCTGATGCTCGGGTATCTCTTGAGTTCGATGGGAACCGTTTCGGGAAAGTAGACAGACAGCGGCTCCCGATGCCGGATAACCCATTCCGAATCGGTGACGGTGCAGATCTGGCCACCCGGTTGCAGCACGCGGAACGCCTCCCGCAGAGCCTGAGGGCGATCTTCGACATGATGGACAACGTCCACAGAGAACACGAAGCCGAAGGTTTGGGACGGGAAGTCCAGGAGTTCGGCGCGGCCACGCAAAACGCGAACGGGGAAGCTGTGCGCGGTGATTTTGGACAGCATCTCGGCCGACGGGTCCACGCCCCAGCATGCGCAGCCGACCGCTTGGTGCAGGGCAAGGATGTAGTTGCCGGTGCCGCAGCCGATTTCGAGCACGCGCGAGGTCCGCTGAAGCGCGCCAGCTAGGCGGGACAGCACGATCGGGTGGACGCTGCGATGCTGCGCATATCGTTCAGCGATGGCGTTGTAGTCGATCATCTCGGTGATGACTGGAGCTCGAGGCCTTTCCGGTCTGCCCAACGAGGCCTCGGATCCGCCGCAGGCGGGACGGCGAGGGAGCTCGCCGGACCGGCTGCCCGCTCCATCCGCGTGATGGGCGGCAAGAACGTCAACCCAGCAAGTAAGCCAAGTTGGTCAATGACCTCCCCCAGTACGGAAGCATCCAACCGGGGCCCGCGGGGCATGGCGGTGCGAAGGTAGCACATCCGGAACCAGCGGCGCAACGCTCCGGGTGTTTCCCAAGGAACGACGGGAAGGTGACAGAAGTGGCAGCGTTGCATTTTACTCAGGATCTCGTGCGTCTTCGACGTCGAGGGTGGGGGTAGCAACTCATAATTTCATGCCCGTCCCCCATTTACGAAGGCTGCGCCGAAAGGGGAAGCGGCAGGCTCCGAGGGTCTGGACCACCAGCTCGGTCGGCTCAGGCTTGTTCATGGCTTGTCCTCATCAGTCGCCTCCCGCGCTCTGGGGAGGCTCCGGGGATACCGGCCCTGCAGGAGCGCGATGAGCTCCTCGCGCACATGGCATCGCAGCTCCCAGGCGTTGCCGGAATCCCGGGCGCTCATGAGCGCGCGGAGCTGAACGGTATGCTCGGTGGCATCGGTCACCTGCAACCCCCACACCTTGCCGTCCCACATGCCAGACGCGAGCAGGAGGCGGTGCAGCTCCTGCCGCAGCTCTTCGACCGGGACGGTGTAGTCGGCGTAGATGAAGACCGTGGCCAGGATGTTTGTGGTCCGGCGGGTCCAGTTTTGGAAGGGGCGCTCGATGAAGTACGACAGGGGCACCACCAGCCGGCGCAGATCCCAAATCCGCACGACCACATAGGTCATGTAGATCTCCTCGATCCAGCCCCATTCCCCCTCGACGACCACGACGTCTTCCAGCCGCATCGGCTGCGCGAGGGCAATCTGCACGCCGGCGAGGAGGTTTGAGAGCACGGGCCGCGCGGCGATCCCCGCCACCAATCCGAGGAGGCCGGCCGACGCGAGGAGGCTGGTGCCCAGGTGCCGCACGCTCGGAAAGGTCATCAGGATGGCCCCAATCGTGAGGACGCCGATGAGCACGGCGGCCACGCGACGGATGACGTGGACGCGCGTCTGGATCTCCCGCGCCACGAGGTGGTCTCGGCCAGCCGCCTCGAACCCAGCGGACACCAGGTCATCCAGCATCCGGGTGAGCCCGATGGTCAGCCATCCGACCGACACGATCAGGGCGAGGCTGACGACGTGCTCCAGCGACCCTGCGACGTGCGGCGCGATGGGGATCTGCGGCAGGACCAGCAGGATCGCCAGCAGCGGAAGGATCGCGCGGGCCGGCCCTCGCGTGTATCGGATCAGCGAGGCTTCCCCGGCATCGGCCGTCCGTGGGACGACCCGGCCGAGCACGAGGAAGAGGGCAGCGTGCCCGATGAGAGCGAGGATCCCCGCCCCAACCAGGATTCCACCGGACACCAGCCAGGTCTGCTGGCTCTCCAGAAACTGTGTCATCTGTGCCCCCTTGTGCTGGTCGCGCTCGCGATGCCATTCGAGACGCGCCGTCCCGACCGCGCCGGTTGCCACCTAGGCCAGCGACCGAACGGCCGCAGTTCTCCCGGCAGTGCCGTTTAGTCGGTTCGGGCCGGCAGGCGACCGGTCAGGGCCTCGACCCCGGGGAGCCGGCGCCCCTCAAGGAATTCGAGCGTCGCCCCGCCGTCCGTCGACAGATGCGTGATCCGGTCGGCCAAGCCCATCTGTTTGAGGGAACGTAGGTAGGTTATGATGTTTTCCTCTTCTTCCCCACTACTAGGGCCGCGGCGCTCATATCCTCTCTAACCTACCTACGTCCCGTCCCTCATTACGGCGGAACGGCTTCACGCGGGACGGCGAGGGAGCTCGCCGGACCGGCTGCCCGCTCCATCCGCGTGATGGGCGGCAAGAACGTCAACCCAGCGAGTAAGCCGAGTTGGTCAATGACCTCCCCCAGTACGGGAGCATCCAACCTGGGCCCGCGGGGCATGGCGGTGCGAAGGCCAGCACAGCCGGAACCAGTGGCGCAACGCTTCAGGCGTTTCCCAACGAGCGACCGGAAGGTGACAGAAGTGGCAGCGTCGCATTTTACTCAGAATCTCGTGCGTCTTCGACGTCGAGGGTGGGGGTAGCAAGTCATAATTTCATGCCCGTCCCCCACTTACTGGCCGCCGTCCGCTCAAGCGCGGTGTTGGGCAGTAATCATTCCGTTTCAAACGACATGCTCTGGCGATACAACCACTTTCCGTCTTGAGCATCGAAAATTGCGTCAATGCCGGCTATGTGACCAATATTGATGTCGATATAAAGTAGCCGCTCGTTGATCCATTTGAGCTCGGCCCACCGGAATTTCTTAAGCAAGAGATATTGCTTCGGGCCGTTCTTAGATTCAATGGTGATTACGCCAACCGACTTATCGTACGGAATCTTTGTGCCTTCTGAACGGACGAAGGTCGCCTTTCGGTCCCGAAGCGGCGACGAAACAACGACCTCTTTCTCAAGGGGAATTCCGGGCTCGATGACTGGCTGTGCATTCACGATCTCTGGATAATACTCTGCAAACTGGTCGCCGTAGCCCACGGTTGCGTGAACTGGCGATAGAGCGGCTACCGTCGCGATCCAGATCAGAAGTGGTCTCATCTTATCTGCCTAACGGGGCGGCTCAGCCGCCGCCCCCTTCAGCCGGTCCGCTGCAACGCCAGGTTGGGGGGCGGCTTGGTCAATCTACCATAAGCCCCCGGTGCGAATGGCCACTCCGAATACAAGAAAGGCAACGCCGGACAAAGTCACCATCACCACATGCCAGGCGAGCACGGGAAGAGTATTGCTGTCGAGCCTCGGAGTGATACGCAGCCGAGCGTGAGCGGCCAGCGCAACCGTAAACGCCAGAAGAGCCAGCTTTACCAGGATGAACTTGGCCTGCGGCGTGGAAGGGTAAAACCAACCGGCCACATCCGGGGACCAACGGTAGGCCAGCCAGAGCCCAGTAATGACCTGCAAGAACAGCGCGGGGATTCCAATCCGCTCGTACCCCGACTCGAACCCTCGCACGATCGAGGGATCCCTCGCCCGCAGCGCCCTCGGAAGGATTGCCAGCGACAACACGAGGTGCCCGCCGACCCAGACCGCCGCGCCGAGAAGGTGCAGTGTCACCAACAGTCGATATGTTCCCATGCTCAGCCCTTTCGCCTATGGCCACCCAACGGGGCGGCGGATCGGCCGCGCGGGCGACGGCGAGCTTGCTCGCTGAAGCTCGGCCGGTTACTCGAAAAACACATGCGCATCGAGGACACCCTTGGTAGACTGGCTCGTCATCCGTAACCCATGTCCCCGGATTTCTTTGTCACCTATCTCCCCGACCGGTCAACTCTCCCCCGAAGCATCACGCTCTTTGAAGACCTCTTTTGCTGCAAACAACCCATTAAGTGCTGCAGGAAATCCGGCATAGACTGCCATTTGCATGACAACTTCGACGATTTCCTGTCGGCTGCAGCCGACGTTAAGCGCCCCATGAATGTGAACCTTCAACTGAGGAGTCGCATTGCCGAGCGCAGTCAGTGCTGCAACGACAGCAACCTCGCGGGACTTGAGGTCCAGGCCAGGACGGGAGTAGATGTCTCCGAAGGGGAATTCGATAAGGTAACGAGCGAAATCAGGTGCAATGTCTTTGAGACTGTCGATGACACGTTCGCCGGCTTCGCCATCAACCTCTTTGAGTTTTTCCCAGCCACGCTGGTAACGATCTTGACTTTCCATCTCCATCCTCCGTTTACCCGCCCAACGGGGCGGCGGATCAGCCGCAGGCGGGACGGCCAGGTGCCTCGCTGGACCGACCGGCGGCCCCAGCCGCGTCATCGACCGCGGCAGCGCTGTTCCGGCCCGGGTCAATAGGTCCACTTCGTCAACAACGTGCCCATCACATTGTCAAGTTGTTTTGGAACCTACCTCCCCCATTTTCAGTTCGCAGATCCTGACTCCATAACAAATCCTGGAGGAACGTAGTCGTGCCTAAATCGAGTCTTCACTCGGTACACAAATGTGTTTCTCCACCACCACCAGCCGATGGGCCTGTACGAGAGGCCGATGTCGACGGTAAGCAGTGCCTTCCCACTTAGGACTTGGCCGACCATGGCTGACCCAACAGTGTCCGAGAATCCTCCTGTGATGTTGGCTGTCTGGTTGGGCATAAGCAAGATCGAGCCTTGCGGCGGTCCGATCACCGGGAGGATCACGCTCCGCTCGCCCTGAATCAACTGGCAAAAGTCTTTCTCAACAGTCACAAATGCGGGTGCGGCACCGGTGTTCTTCATCACGAACTGCCATGACATGCCCGCAGGCTCGGCCTTATCGTTACGGCTCACCTGGTAATCGATATTAACCACGCCGACGTAGGGACGGAGAGCCACATAGTACGTCCGCGCTGTGAAGAAGACAGCAACTAGCGAGATCAGAATAGGGACCCAGGGTAGTATCGGTCGCGATGTGGTTGCGATGTCCTTCGTGCCATTCACCGGCTTTCGTTTTCTAAACGTCAGAGCCACATGAATCCTCGCCGTCTAATCGGGATAGGGGGGAGCCTCGCGGCTCCTCTCCTCCCACACCACCGTACATACGGATCACGTATACGGCGGTTCGGCGGATTTAGTGGAGAGGTCCGGCCTCGACCAGGCTCGGCAACC
>Ga0181527_1000957_pt1 | contig 31258 bp, 27 predicted proteins | sample PEATcosm2014_Bin_30_FD_119762 | JGI IMG/M metagenome (GOLD analysis project Ga0181527, IMG submission 119762) | Peatland microbial communities from MTU Mesocosm Facility, Houghton, MI, USA - PEATcosm2014_Bin06_60_metaG | ecosystem: Environmental > Terrestrial > Soil > Wetlands > Peat | place...
CTGCCTTCTGAACGGCCTCGCAAACTCCAGGTCGTAGTCTTTAAATTGGAGTGAAACGCTCTGCCTTCTCGAAGCCGTATACTCGAGATAATTCACGATATAGTGCCGGACCGCAGCCTCGGGATCCTCATTTTCCAACTTGGGGCTCCCTTCGTTATACAGCCTGGCCCCCTCCTCCAACGCCTCCACGTAGAGCTGCTCTTTGCTCCCGAAATAGGGATAGAGCCCCCCTACGGCTACGCCCGCAAGCCGGGCTATCTCCCTTACGGTCGCCTCCTTGTAGCCCTTGTCACCGAATACCCGGCGGGCCGCCGTAAGAATCTTTCTTCGCGCCGATGGTGATGGTTTTCTGCTCATTATTGAACGCTTGTTCAACACATGGTAGCAGAAAATCGGGCGAACGTCAACGGTCTTTAGGAGCCGGGCCAGGGCAAACGCATGAGGAAATCCCAATTAGACTTCATTCATCATACTTGGAGCCTCTTCCTCTCCTCACGGATAAACGGAATGATAATAGTCGCTATTGCCCCCAGCCCGGCAGCGTACACCCAAGACCACGTCCAGCCGTGTGTCTTGTCTGCAATGTGGCCGAACATAGGCACACCGAATATCGAAACGATTATCATGGCTGCGATAGTAATACCCGTTACAACGCCGACGTGTTCTCTTCCGGCGAACTCCCCGATCATGGTAAAGCAAATCCCTGCCCAGCCCACGCCGGCAAATCCGAACACCGCCGAACATATAAGCAGCACCCACTGAGGAGTACCTACCGGGAGGACGGCTATGATGATTGTGAGAACGGTCGCAATTAACGCCAGTAAGAAAAAGGTTCCCTTCCTCTTCCCACCGAAGAGGCGGTCGCTGATTATTCCGGCGATGGGTTTTGCGCAGAGGCCACCTGCATCGATAGTTCCCAGTAAAAAACCGGCTGGCACTACAGCAACCAGCAAGTGTTCCTTGAGGTACATGACGTAGTAGTTAAATACGCTGAATTCGTTTACCGTGAGGCACACAGCGGCGATGGTGGCGAACCATATGTCCCTGGACTTCAACACTATGAAACTCGATTCCTTCTTAAGAACCGCCGGCGCAGGGCCGCTCATGACCCCTGTCCCGCCTTTCGGCGGGTTTCTGTAGAACACCGACGACACTATTCCAAATATGATTGCGACGAAGCCCAAGAGCATGAAACCCGTGCGCCATCCATGCGCAGTGGCTATTATCGGAAAGCTGGCGGCTGTCACCATGCCTCCGAAGTTATTGGCTGTTTGATTGATACCGATGGCCATGCCGCGTTCTTTAGCCGGGAACCAGTGTACTACGGCAGAGCTCGGACAAGGCATTACGCACCCCATACACATGCCGGCCAAAAACATTACGGACAGCGCTTCAACATAGGTTCTTGTAAAAAACATGCCGATCAACGCAATGCCGCCTATCAGTTGGCCAAAAGTCAGTACTACGCGAATCCCCAGCCGGTCGATTAACCAACCCGCCGGGATCAAGGCGACAACTAAGCCTGCGCCAACGGCAGATGAAAATACGCCGAATTGAGCTTTGTTAATCGCCAGATCAGCCCGCATGAAAGGACCCAAGGGGCCAAGACCGAGTCTTGACATATACGTGACACAGTAGCCCATCCAACACACCACCAGCACGACCCACCGATAACTAAGCCAATCTTTCCTCTCAATCGTTGTCTCCATGCCCCCTCCTTATTTTTTGTACTACTGTTACCGGCCATACGGTCTTGCTGGGCGCGACACCGGTCCCTAGGACCGACGCCTCAACTGCTGTGTAGTAAAGCAGCCTTTGGTCCACCCCGACACCACGATGGCTATGTCACAAATTCCCTTAACGATAAATCGAAGCCAGCTTCCACATACACCAAAGTCCGTGAAAGATAGATGGTGGCCTGGAAGCTACTAGTGAAGCACTTCCGGAACCAGTCTGCCCCTACTTTCATCACATCGTGTTGTGTGCTGTGCGGAGATGCCCAATGCGCCATCTTCAGCTCGATAAGGGGCTCCTTGGTTGCGCAGCCCCCGCAACCGTTCTCGAGAAATAGACTCTGGCAGCGTAAACGCTCCTGCTATCTTAATTAAATCCTCCATTTCCAGATCAAAGAGATACATTACTTCAATCAATCCGGTCTATCCCTCACGTCGCATCTTTTCTTTCACGCCGCGTGCGAGAACATTCCTCACAGTTCTAGAATCCCCGCACTCCTTCAGGCAGCAGAAGCAGCGGGATAAGGCTTCGGACGTCCTCGAGAGACCCGATGCGGGCAAGCTCCGTCAGCAACTTGTCTCCATTGACATTGAACTCCGGTATCCTTGCGTTTGCGTAGTCGACGCAATCGTGGAACCGTTCCATATGTTCCTTCGCGCCCAGTGGATTTCTCGGATTACCCCTTGGTATGTCCACCGCTTTATAATAAATCCTTCCTTCTTTGGTAGTTACCTCCATGCGTACCGAAAGATGGGTTGAACCGGACGTACCCTGTGTTCCCGGCTCCGGTAGACTTTGATCGGCCGACACATGGATCCTTCGGATTAGCTCCAATACTCTGTCGTCCATCACGTATGACTCATCGAAATGATTCAGTTTAGAGCCCCTCCTCAGCAGGATATTGGCCACGCAATACTGAATGCTGAACTGGGCATTTACTTTTGGATTATCCCCAAGCTCGAATTCATGGCCGGCAAGTTTATACGCATAGGGGGACACCTTGACGTCAATGGACGCTATATTTTCGGGAAACACGTCATTCCCGTCCACTATGTCAAGGATGGCATCGGTGGATGCCAGCGTGCAGCCGCAGCTTGGGTATTTTTTGAATATGGTATTCTTGCTGTCAAACCTTTTTCCCAGCTCACTAATTACCGCTTCTGAGTGACGGTTGCCCTTCGCATAGAGATGGAAATACCCGTATGTACCGTCAAGAAAGTTCCTCGGACCCGTCACCCCCCTTCGCGCGAGCTGCGCGCAGATGATTCCGCTCTGGGAAACCCAGCCTTGAATTACTCTCACCGCCAATGTCCCGTCGATGTTGCTCTGGAAGCTTCCTCCGGCCCTGTTGAACGCCAGGGCCAGCGCATCTAACATTTCTTGTGAGTTGAGGCGGAGTATTTTCCCCGCAACGACAGTAGAGGCAAAAACGGCGCACACGCCGGTGGGGTCGAACCCGTCGTAATCGGAGACAGAATTTATTCGGGCAGCGACCTCGGCGCCTAACACGAGGGCGGTAAGAAACTCTTTACCGGTACACCCACCCATCAGCTCCGCCGTGGCGAGAGCAGCCGGAACCGAGGATGAGCCTATGTGTATTCCCGGACTCATTGCGTCACAAAAGTCGAGGGCGCGGGCCATGACACTGTTTGCTAACGCGGCGCTGTGTGCCGGTACCTTGCCGCCGTGAACCAGGATGGTCGCTTCCTCTCTTCCGCCCCACTCCTTGACTTGACTTATCACTGCCTCACAGCCTTCCGAGGTTGCCCCGGCAAGAGTGGTGCCCACTATGGTCATGACGACGTTTCTTATGATATCGATTGATTCGCCGGGCAGGTCGTCGTACGTCGCATCCGTAATGTAATGAGCAAGCTTTTTTTCAGTCTCCATAACTTACCTCCATAAAAGGGTGTAGCCTTCAGCGTCCTGGCGCCCTCCTTTCTCGCCCGGCTTTACTCCGAGCCTCGCATCCAGGTAGCTTTTAGAGAGTGTTGAGTTCCCATGATAGTATTCAAAGTCCTGGAGACAATTAAGAACGTAACTGTAGCGATCCTTCGCGGCGGGAAAGGGTGGCTCCAGCTTATGCTTCCAACGGAGTTCCGTATACGCTTTCTGCGCCTCCATGAAATATTCCAGTGGAGGGGCGGGCTGGTCTGCAAACGCCGAACCCGGCTCTTGCGTCCATAGGTTGAATCTTGGGAGCACCCCATGACTCATCAGGAAATCCCAGCCGGATGAGGTCGATCTTACTGCATCGGAAACCTTTTCAAACCCATGTGGTTTTGCCATCTCGATTCCGAGAACAAAATTGGGATTAACCCTGCCTGGTCCCCAGAAATCCACAGCCCTGATCGTCCTCTTGATCCATTCATCATATCCGACATTATGGTCTTTTCCCGGGCAAATCCACTGAAATAGCTTCTTATCCCAAACTTCAATGTTCGGCTGAATGCTTCCGATGCCTGTTTCATGCAACCGCTTCCACCCTTCGTCGTCGTAGGCTGCAACCTGGACACAGGCAGGTATCCACACGTTGAGCTTATCCCGTATCGCGTTTAAACGGTTAACGTAAAATTCAAGCTCTGTCTGTCCTCTATACCGGGTAAGGATTGTACCTCCCGTGATGTACAGCATGCAGTAGTGATGGTCGACTGTGGACGCTATTTTTATTACCTCGGCAAGCACATCCGGCTCTATGCGAGCCACCACATCCTCACCCCCGGCTTTTTGATCTTTCAGGGTCGTGTTGATGTTGCAAAAGAGGCATTGATGGTTTTTGTTCCAGAGTTCGCAAAATTTGTTCATCGTCACGAAGATCATCCGGGAACTACCCTGGGCTATGGCACTCATTTGGACCCCGGCCTCTGTCCTCATGTCGTACCATCTTGGCTTGTGTTCGAACCAAATTCCTGACGCGACCACCTCTTTATCCCTGCGGACGATATAGCCGCCTTCCACAAAATCAATCAGGTACGGCGAATGCTGACTTGTACGCACCTGGACAGGGCACCCATCCTCAAGATGCATGATCAGAGGAATTTTATCTCCGTAAACCCTGGTTTTACCGAAATCATAGGAAAAGAGATGGAATCCCTTCCACAACAGGTCATTTCTCTGCTGGAAGCTCTCCATTGCTGCGTGGCTGACATCAACACCCTGTCGCAGCATATCGGTCTTCAGCACAATGTTCGGATGAACGTCAGGGAACTGTGTGTAAAGATCTTCCATACTCATTGTAGTTCTCCTTGTGACTCTGTTTTTGTAGTCATTGTGTGGCCCATACTGCCCTGCCTCCTCACTTACCGTCACCCATGATTCTTTTGTAGAACGCGGTGCGCCCATATTTCTGCTCTATCTCGGCAAGGAGAGGTTCCGAGGCGACAGAGAGTGGCGGATACTCCTTAAACCTCTCGGGGACCTTGATCGTTGCATCGATTCCCATATGGGATGAAACGCCGGGTACACTGGCAGACGGATCGAGCGGATAGCCTATGTGGTCGTTCACTATAAAGGTATCGCTGTGCGGTTGTACGCGCATAGAGATTGCCCAGATAACGTCTTCGACGTCATAGATATTGATGTCCTCGTCGACGACGACAAGTATCTTGATCCAGCAACCCTTATGGGTGGCCCACACGGCGTCCATCACCTGCTTGGCAAAATTAGCGTACGGTTTCTTGCCAATCTGCACGACCCCCATGTATGAATCCCCACTGCTTTCGAGCATATGGAAATTCTTTATTGCGGGGAGCACTTTCCGGGCCTGATCGAGTATGCCCGCATCGACGCCTACGGACCGGACAGTGGTGTCTTCGTTGGGCGGATATGGTTTCGTCACATAAGCTGCCGGCCAAATGTAGCCGTTCCGGTGAGTGATGCACGTGACCTGGAACACCGGCCTTTCCCCTCTTTTTCCATAGTAGCCTGTGTATTCCCCGAAGGGTCCTTCCATCTTTCGGACCTTGGGAAGCACCACGCCTTCGATGACAACCTCCGACGTCGCCGGGACCTCAAGGTCTACAGTTTCGCACTTCACTACCTCCACCGGCTCACGCCTGATGGCGCCCACCACCCCCAACTCGTCGTCTCCATACTGCAGGGGAGAAGCCCCAAGGACGGTGAGGAGAGGGTCTCCGCCGAGGCAAATCGCCGCCTCCATCGGCTTGTTGCGCCTCTCGTACTCCGTATACATCAGGCCGATATGTTGGGTGGGGACGATAAGGAGGCCCGTCTCCTTGGGCCCTGCTATCATAACCCGGTAAATACCCATGTTCCGCGTCTTCTTCTCAATATCCTGGGTCACGACAAGGGGCAGGGTAATGTAGGCCCCGCCGTCCAGCTCGCCCCAGATAATATTGGGGATATCACGCGTGAGGTCAGGATCTCGCAGTATGTTTTCTTTGCACGGTCCCGAATCAACCAGGACGGGCGGCACTCGGTCGCCCTTCAAAGCGTCAAGGTATTTTTCCACTGTCTGCTGCTGACTCTCAGTGCCAAAGGCGATATCGATGCGTCTCTGGGAGCCGAACAGAAACGTTGCGACGGGAGCCGGCGATCCCTTGATATTCTTGAAGAGAAGACCCGGCCCCCTCCTCAGAACAGCGAGTCTGTTGATTGCCCCCACCTCAAACCTGGGGTCGATCTCTTCACTAATTGTTTCCAACTCGCCCCGCTCCTCCAAAATTCGTAAAAATTCGCGCAAATCACGCATTACCATTTCGTATCCTCCTTGACCATTATTTACAATTGTCTCTCTCCCGCGTGTATCGCACTTCTGCCTCCCGGAACTTTATCTTGAGGACGCCGATCCATGTGAAGAATCCGGCCCGGCCCTATGCTTTGCGGTATTTCTCACGCAGCTCTCTTTTCAGAATCTTCCCGGCAGGGTTTTTGGGGAGAGAATCCATGAATTCCAGAGTCTTCGGACACTTGTACTTTGCCAGCCTGCCCCTGCAGAATGCCACGAGTTCCTTATCCGTAGCCTCCATGCCTTCCTTGCACGCCACCACGGCATGCACCCTTTCGACCCAGTAGTCGTCCGGCAGGCCGATGACCGCCACTTCTTTCACCGCCGGGTGCTGGTAGAGCACCTCTTCCATATCGCGGGGGTAGACGTTCTCCCCTCCCGATATGATCATGTCGTTCTTCCTGTCCACTATGTAGATGTAACCCTTCTCATCGTAGTAGCCCATGTCGCCCGTATAGACAAAACCATCGTGGACGCGCTCCGCCGTCTCCTCAGGCTTCCGCCAGAATCCAATCATCGTATTGCCCGAGATTATTATTTCACCCACCTCGTGGGGATCCACATCCTCGCCTGAGCCGTTCACGACCCTCACGTGGACGCCCAAGTTCGGCCTCCCGCACGACATGAGCCTCTTCTGCCCCTCTTCCGAGAGATCCGCGACGTTGTGTTCCTCCCTGCGCAGGCAGCAGGCGTTAGGTCCTGTTTCAGTGCTCCCATATCCCTGTATAAAAATAGGTCCCCATAGATCCAGGCCCCGCTTGAGCATCTCTAAAGGCATCGGTGATGCGGCGTACCACATCCTCTTGAGGCTCGTGAGATCATACTTTTTGAAGTTCGGAAGGGCAAAAAACGACGAGAGGTGGGTAGGCACAATATGAATGTCCGTAGCCTTCTCCTCGTCAATAGCCCTCAAGGTGGCCTCAGGGTCGAAGGTCGGCAGCACAACGATGCTCCCCCCCACATAGAAAAAGCCCCACATGTGCTTTATTCCCCCGATGTGGAATAAGGGCATAATCTGGACATATTTGTCTTCCGGCTGAAGTGCCGCCATCATCACGAGGGTCTTTATATCCTCTATGAATCTCCGGTGGGTGTAAAGGGCCCCTCGGGGGAGGCCGGTGGTGCCGCTCGTGTAGACGATCAAAAGAGGGTCGTCCTCTTCTATTGGCGCATTCGGTTCGCTTTCCGAAGAGCTGCTGTTCAGGAGTTCATCGTAAGAAATCATTTCCCTGTCATCCATGTCCATGGATATGTACCTTTCGGGGCAGAGGCCCATGCCCCTCAACGTTCGGGCTATGCCCACATGTTCTTCGCCCACAAAAAGGATCTTCGCCTGGGAGTAGTTTACGAGATAGCCGAGTTCCTCCCCGTTAAGTCTCGCGTTAAGGGGAGAGAGAATAAAACCGCCCTTCATGGCCGCACCCGAGACTTCGAGATATTTGGCGCTATTCCAGGACAGGACACCAATAACATCCCCTTTCTTCAAACCCATGGCGAAAAGAGCGTTCACCAGACGGTTTACCCGTGCGTTGAACTGCCCAAAGGTGAGTCTCGTCCGCGCCGCGGTGATGCACACCTTGTCCCCGTAGAAGAGGGCATTTCTGTACATCATCTCCGCGCAGGTTCCGATCTTGTAACGACTCAATTCTCGAAGAACTTTTCCGGGACACATTCGATGACGGCCTCTTTACTTCATGATCAACCTCGGCAAATAGAGGGCAATGCCGGGAAATATGAACAATAAGATCATACAGACGACCTGAGCAGCCAGAAAAGGGGCGGCCCCCTTATACACCGTGCCCATAGGCACCTTGCTTATGTTGGCCACGATAAAGACACACATGGCCACGGGCGGTATTGCAGCTCCGACCCCCACCGTAATCGCCACTGCGACGCCGACCCACAGAGGATCATACCCGAGTTTTACCATAGCCGGGAAAAATACGGGGGTGGCCAAAATCATAAACGCCAAATCGTCGACAATCGAGCCGCCCAGAAGATAGACCAACAAGATCGCTATCATGATCACGACCCTGTGCAGAGGCATGGATGAAATGACCTCACTCATGGTATTGGGCACATCGAGCATGGTGATGAAATGGCCAAGCACCTGGGACGAGGCGATAAGCGTCAAAACCATCACGCCCGTACCAAGGCTTTCGAGGGTGGCCGTTTGAAAAAAACCCATTTTTAGACGGGTCTTCACCAGCGTGAGGACAATTAACACAAACGTGCCCACGGCACCTGCCTCGGTAGGAGTGAATATACCGGCTGAAAGCCCGTATATGAGGAGCACGATAATGATGACGGGCCAGATGATGTTTGCCAGGGCCAACAACTTTTCCTTAATGGGATACCTCGTGCCCATCGGCGCGACCTTGGGGTCGATCTTCGCAATGAGAACAGCGATGAAGATGAAAAAGAGCGATACCATCAGCCCAGGAATCAGCGCGGCCATAAAAAGTCTTCCGATGGAAAGTTCCGTCAATATCCCGAAAACGATCAGGGTGACGCTCGGCGGTATAAGTGATCCCAGCGTGCCCGATACGGCAACGATCCCTGTAGAGAATTTTTTGTCGTAGTTGTACCGGTCCATTTCCGGAATGGCGATCTTGGTGAATGTGGCCGCGGTTGCAGCCAGTGATCCGCAAATCGCCTTGAATATTGTCGCCCCGATAACGGTTGCTATGCCGAGCTTCCCGGGCACGCGGCCAAGCATCCTGTCCGCCGCGTAGTAGAGGTCCTTCGCTATACCCGAATGATTCGCAACCTGTCCCATGAGCACGAACAGCGGGATCACCGTGAGGCTATAGGACATGAACGAGTCGATGAAGTCGTTTGTCAGCATGCCGACGGCGGTGTGAAACGAGGTGAGATAGGTCACACCGAGAACGCCTGTGATGGCCATGGCGAAGCCCATGGGAATCCCGGTAAGAAACAGCGCGAACAAGAAAACGACGCTTACTAAGGCCAGCGATATTTCACTCAATTTCGACCCCCCTTCTCATAAAGTAGACGAGCTGCGAGACGAGGCTGACGCACTGGAGCAGACAGCAGACCGCGAAGGCGTAGATAACATACGACAGCGAGATATGGAGCGTTTGAGACGCCTCGTGTTTCACGGAGAACTCATACCCCTTCTCGATACCGCCGTACGAGAGGAGAAGGAAGAGACAGACGGCAAGGATCTTCGTGAAGATAAAGAGTATTTTCTTTGTGCACCCTCCTGCCTTGTCACTCAAGAGATCGACATACACGTGACCGTTTATTCTCGTCGTTTCGGGAATGCCTAAACTGATCACGATCAACCCGATGACGGAGATGACATCATTTGACCCGATGATCGGTCTTCCTAGGTACCTGAGCGCCACATCGGTGACCGTAAAGAGCATCATGAGAGCTAAAGCAAGCGCTCCGACCGCGTAGAATAGCTTCGTAAGCACACGTTCGAAAAGATAACCCCCTCCCATCCGTGTTCCTCCCTCTCCGGCGACATGAGCCGGAATGCCCCACCCTGAAGGCGGGGCATTCGTTATAAGCTTACTGCTGTCTATGCTGCTTCAGAGAAGTCTGCACAAATTTGAGGACTTCGTCTCCCGGCAGACCCAGCTCTTTCATCCTCTTCACGTAGTCGTTAAGGAGCGGCCGGGCTGCGGTGTCCGCCCAACGCTGCTGCTCTTCCTTTGATATTTTGAGGAGCTTCAAGTCTTTATAATGGTTAAGCGCTTCCTTGTCCTGCTTGTCCCATGTCTGTCCGAACTTTTCAACTTGCTCCTTACTCAGGTCAGTGAGAATCTGTTGAATATCGGCCGGAAGGGACGACCACACTTTCTTGTTCATGACCACCACTTGGCCCGCCGTGTAGGAAGTCGAATCATGAAGGGTGATGTATTTGATAAGCTCTCCCGTCCTGAAGCCGTAGAGGGGCCCAATGCCCGTGAGAAGACCGTCGACCATCCCCTTCGAGAGGGCATCGTAGACCTCTGTCATCGGCATGGCCACCGGGGCTCCTCCCAAAGCCGCAAGGAATTTGGCGTTTCCCCCATAGGTCCTCAAGCGCAGTCCTTTGAGGTCTTCCATTTTCTCAACAGGCTTGCTCCTCGTACAGACGTAGCCGGGACCCTGCCCGTGCAGCCACAGAAGTTTCACCTCGTCGAATTCCTTCGGTTTGAACTTGTTGTAGTATTCGTTCATCGTTTTGCATGCAATTGCTCCACTGGGGATGCCAAGGGGGAGGTCAAGAACTTCCGAAAGAGGAAATCGGCCCATGGTATAGCCGAGCACGTGATTTGATACATCGGCGATGCCTTTGACCACCGCATCGTATTGTTGCTGCGGGGGGGCGAGGGTTGCCCCCGGGTAGAAGCGGGTCTTTATGCGCCCGGATGTCCTTTTTTCAACTTCCTTGCACCAGTTGCCAAGGGCGATAGCTATGTCATCCTGAGGGGAAAAGAAGGTGGATACTTTTAACATAATTGGCTTGTCGGCCGCGCCCGCGGTAATCGACACAATGCAAAAAAGAAAAACTGCAACTATCACCATTGCCACCCTTGCAAAAAGCTTTAGTGATCTCATACTTTCTCCTCTGTTCTCGTGAGCGATATTGTCTTTCGCACGTCATGCGTTAACCGACCGATGTCCCTATCCGCCTCCTTGCCCTCCACGACGACCCTTCAGCCCCGAGGGATGAAACGGCCGCTGCCGGGGCCGCCCGATCAGAAAATCCTGTCCTCACCAGTCCACGCCGGGTACCACCTGCAATACTCCTTCGAGTGCGCCTGCTCGAGGCTGTCGCGTGCTCTTCGACTGCTCACAACCATTACCAGTATACCGACTGGTAGTTGCACTAGTCATATTAGTCCACCTTGGGGCCTCCTTGTCAAGTATTTATTTGTAGTTTTTTTTAATTCTTTTTTTGTAGTTTTCGAGAACGCTTTTCCCGCCAGTTTCCACAAAGTATTTGACAACTGACTATTGTATTTCTATACTTACCGGTATACTGTTAGTCTATTGCCGGGGGAACGACAGGTGGCTCATTCAAAAAAAAGGTTCGACAACGAGAAAAAAAGAGCGGATATCATGCAGAAGGCGCTGAAACTCTTTCTCGAAAAGGGCTTCGAGGGCACCTCGATGAACGATATCTGTTTCTCCGCCAAGCTGACGAAGCCCAGTCTCTACCATTACTTCGAAAGCAAGAACCATTTGCTGTTCTCCGTCCATATGCGCGCGATAGAGAACATTCTCCATCCTTATCTCGATGAAGTCACGATGATCGCGGAGCCGGACAAGCGTCTGGAGGCAATGATCAGGGGGTATACCAAGATGATATGCTCGCACCCCGAGCTCCGTTTCATACTCCACGGGTCGCTTCTGATCAAGGACAAGTATTATGCCGAGATCAGGAAGGAGTGGAAGAAGTTTTACCTGCTCCTTCGCGACACCATCAGTGAACTCCGGCAGGCGGGCAGGATCGATAAGGACCTCAGGGCCTCGTGGACGGCGCTCCTGCTGCTCGGCATGATCACCTGGACCACGTTCTGGTTCGACTATAAGAAGAAAGACCAGATCGACAGCCTAGCCGACTCAACGGTGAGGCTCACTTTTGAAGGAGTGGGCCTTCGCGCCTGCCAGATTGACTGCCGATGCCCTCAAGGCTTTTCCGAAAAGGGTAACCCCGATCACGCGTCGTCGCCCGCCCTTTCCGGAGAAGGGGGACCTTCCCTCGCGCACCCTCATCCCGGCCGGTAGAGCTCGCGGAGCTTCGGCTTCTCTATCTTCCCCGAGGGGTTTCGGGGTACTTCGCCGAAAATGATGCGGCGCGGCCGCTTGTAACGGGGAAGCTGCTCCTCGCAGAAGCGCTTTATCTCTTCCTCCCGGAGGACCTCTCCGCTCTTCGCCTGAATCACCACGGTGACGATCTCTCCCAGCCGGTCGTCGGGCGTCCCTATCACCGCCACGTCGTGCACGCCCGCGTGTTTCCTGATGACCTCCTCCACCTCCACCGGATAGACGTTCTCGCCTCCGCTGATGATGAGGTCCTTTTTCCGGTCGACGAGATAGATGAAGCCCTCTTCGTCGGCCCTCCCCAGATCACCCGTATGGAGCCACCCGTCGCGTATCACAGAAGCGGTGAGCTCCGGGTTCTTGTAATACTCCTTCATCACCCCCGCCCCCCGCACGATGACTTCCCCTATCTCCCCACTTGGCACGTCCCGACCCTCGTCGTCGACCAGCCTCGCGTCCCACATGAGGCCCGGTTTCCCGATGGCACCGATCTTTCTCTCGTTGTCCATGCCAAGATGGATCACGCCCGGGCCCGAGCTCTCACTCAAGCCGTAGGTCGTGTCGTAGCGCATCGCGGGGAAATATCGCTTGATCCTCTGGACCAGGCTGGGGGGTATCGGCTGGGCGCCCATGAAGATATACCGCCATCGGGTGAAGTCGTAATCCTCCATCCTCAGCGTCTTTCCGTCGAAGGCCTCGATAAGGTCGGCCGCCCAGGGGACGAGCAGAAAGACCACTGAGATGCGTTCCCGCGAGACCGTCTCGACTATGTTCCGCGGGTTTATCTGCTCGGTGAGGAGCACCGTGCATGCCCCTGCCGCCATGGCGCCCAGGAGATGTCCGATGGCCAGGTGGTAGAGGGGCGGCATCATGAGTAAGGAGTCGGAGCAGACGAACCCGTTGTTGTTCGCCTCCGTGAGGGCCGTGCACATGAGGGCCTTGTGCTGAAGCAGCACGGGCTTGGCCATCCCTGTCGTGCCGGATGTGAAATAGAGGGCGCACTCGTCCTCGTCTTCCAGCCGGACGTTGACGGACGGATGTGATGCCCTCACTACGTCCTCCAGGGTTTCGACGCCTTCGGCAGCGCTCCCGCCGATGCACAGGTAGGCGCCAACCGTGGGCAGCTCTCCGCGCAGGGCCGCTATCCTGCTTCCATATTCCCCGTCGAAGATAAAGATCGAGGGCTCGGCTATCTTTGCGCAGTAGCGAATATCGTTGTCGGTGAACCTGAAGTTGAGGGGCACGGCCCAGGCACCCGTCTTCAGGATGGCGAAGTATGCTTCGAGCCAGTTCAGCGAATTCTTGCCCAAGAGAAATACCTTCCTCCCCCTTGCGGCGCCCCTATCGATGAGACCCCCGGCGAGTCTGCTCGTCCGCTCATCGAACCCTGCCCAGCTTATCTCCTCTCGCGCCCCCGTCACCGGCCGCACCTCGACGAAGGCGGGAGCATGGGGGCTCATGCGCGCGAACTTCCCGATCACATCGATAAGATTCATGGTGTCATCTCCTTTGTCGCACGATGCGCCTCAAGCCAGCATCAACGGGATCAAAGCGCGTCCGTCCTCCATTTCTTCGAGAGAGCGGACTGTCCTGACGACGGCGTCTATCTTCTCCACTCCCGGGGCTTTCCCTGAAAACCGCACGCAATCCCTGAACCGCTCCTCGTGCTCCTCTTGCTTTAAGGGGCGGCCTGGAAAACCGGGGGCTATATCGATCCCCCTCGCATACTCTTTCCCACCGACGGTGAAGACCCGCATGTCGAGGGGCGTGTGACCACGCGCCTCCAGGGCCGGGTCCGGAATGACGCGTACTTTTTCCGCGAGCCCCAGGACCGCCGGATCGCGTATGGAGGACTCCTCGAAGTGCGGGAGCTTCGAGCTCTTTCTCACCATAGCGTTGGCAACGCAGTAAGCGATGCTGAACTGCGCGTTGACCTTCGGGTTCTCCCCAAGCGTCAAAGGATGACCTACGAGCTTATAGGTGTAGGGAGGCACCGTCACCTCGATGCGGTCGATGGCAGTCGCGTCGATCTCCTGCTCTGCGATGAGGCCGAGGATGACGTCGGTGCACCCTTGCGTGAGGCCACAGCTCGGGTACTTCTTGAAGAGCACCTTCTGGAGCTCGTACCTCGTTCCCAAATCCGTCATCGCGGCCCGCGGGTCAAGCCTGTCCTTGCCGAAGAGATGGAAATAGCCGTAGACGCCTTCGAGGAAATTTTTCGGGCCCGTGATGCCCGAACCGGCGAACCGTGCACACTCCACCCCGCTCCCGGCGACCCAGCCCTGGATGACCCTCACGGCGAGCGACCCGTCCACGTTGCTCTGGAAGCTGCCCCCGCATTTGTTGAACGCAAGGGCCAGGGCATTCCACGTCTGCCCCTGGTCGAGACGCAATATACGCGCAGCAGCAGCAGCAGCCGCAAACACGACGCACACCCCCGTCGGGTCGAACCCGTCATAGGTCGACTCGGTGAGGTTCATCCGGACGCCCACCTCCGTCCCCACCGCGACGGCGGCAAGGAACTCCTTCCCGCTGCAGCCACCCGCAAGCTCCATGGCGGCGAAGGCGGCGGGCACTACCGACGAGCCTATGTGGGCGCCGGGGGCAAGGGCATCACAAAAATCGAGGGCTCTCGCCATCACCCCGTTCAGAAGGGCCGCGGCCTGAGCCGGGACCTTCCCCCCGTGGATGAGGACGGTCGCCTCCCCTTTCCCGCCCAATTCCTTGTAGAGGTTCACGAGCGGCATGCACCCTTCGGCCTCGGCCCCCGCGATAGTCGTCCCGAGGACCGTCAGCACCTGGTTCTTCACGACTTCCAGGACGGACGGCGGCAGGTCCGCGTAAGTCGCCCCGCACACGTATTCGACCAGTCTGCCTTCTGTTTCCATAATTAGTCTGCCCCTTTCTTGGTTTCATATAATGCTGTCAGTCCTCCCGAGCAGCACGTCGCGGCGCGTGCCTGGTGTGGAGACAGCGGAGATGCCCAACTTATTCAGTATTCTCATCCTCAAGAAAGTTCAGCTTTGCCGATAACAGCTCATCACATGCAGAATACGGGTCTTTGGTGCCGTCGATGATGCAATCCAGGTACTTTTTGAATTCAAGACTATTGATTATGTGGTTCAATGCCTCTTCAACGAGTCTGCTTTTTATCATATCTATTAGTTCGAACCGGGCTATAGCTTTTTTATGACGAATTATCGACTCGCGGGACAACGCTTTCCTGTTTTTTCTATGTTTCTCAATTTCATTCAACAGTTCGACGATCCCCTTGTTACCGACGGCTTCGGCCATAAGGATGGGCGGCTCCCAACCTTCTTTTTTGAACCTCTTCCTTGTAATATCAATCATCGCTTTTAAATCATTCAGGGTTTTTTCGGCATCGGGCCGATCTGATTTGTTGATAAGAAAGATATCCCCCACCTCAAAAATCCCGGCCTTGATAGCCTGAATATTATCCCCCATTCCCGGCACCACCACAATCACCGTTGTATGCGCGCTTTTGGCAATATCGATTTCATCCTGACCTACCCCCACTGTCTCAACGATGATGTAATCTTTGCCCATAGCATCCACTACATCGATCGCCGAGCGTGTAGATTGAGTAAGCCCTCCGAATTGACCCCTGGTCGCCAGGGAGCGGATAAAGACGCCCTCATCCAGACTATGCCGTTGCATACGAATACGGTCCCCCAATATCGCCCCTCCGCTCAATGGGCTGGTCGGATCTACGGCGAGCACACCTACTGTTTTCCCATTCTTTCTTAACGCGTGGACCATTTGATCCGCTACTGTACTTTTGCCGACTCCAGGAGCGCCCGTGATTCCAATTATATAGGCGTTTCCGGTATGCCTGTAAAGAGCCTTCAGGATCTCTCTTGTGCCTGGAGCCCCGTCATCAATATCACGAATTAACTTTGCAGCAACTCTTACATCGCCATTGACAATCTTTTTGACAACGCTGTTAACCATATTTATTTTATCTCTTTACGCTGGAAACAATATAATTTATGATTGACTCCGAAGTACTTTGAGGCGGAAATATTTTCGACACACCTTTTTTTATCAGTGCCTCGGCATATTGTTTCGGAATAGTCCCCCCGCAAATTACGGGAATATCATTCAAATTATCTTTCTTCATCAAGTCTATCAAGAGACCTATCTGTTCGTAGTTGGAAGCGTGGCTGCTTATACCAATCACATCCACAGTCTCTTGAATAGCCGCACTGACTATCATTTCCGGCGTTTGATAAATTCCGAGATATACCACTTCCATTCCGGCATCCATCAGAAACCTCGATACGATTTCCGCACCTGTGCTGTGTCCGTCAAGTCCGATAACGGAGATGAGAACTTTAATTCGCCGCCTATTACTCATATAACTATACCTCCTGCTTCAACAAATACTCCATATACTCCCCGTTAAAATTCTGTCATTACAGATCAAAAGGACAATCGATGATTTCCAATGGGTCATAATGAAACCCGCTGGCCTTTCGAATAACTCCCATTATTTCTCCGCCGGTGCCATACGCTTTAACCGCTTCAATAATAGACGGCATCAGAGTATGTTCATCATCCTTTTTTGCATCGGCATAAAGCTGTGCCATTTTTTCTTTCAATAAAGGTAAGTTCCTTGTCTTCTTCCACGTCTCCATCCGCTTTGCTATTTCTTCAGAATCGGATGCCTCTACCGCCTGTATGGGAATGTCGTCATCTTCTTCCGGAGGAATTGTCAGCTCGTTTACACCTACGATTAAACGCTCTCCCGATTCTATTTCTTTTTGTTTTTGTCGGGCAGACTCTTTTACCATATTCTGGACATAGCCTTTCTTCACGGCCGCGATCATTCCTCCCTGATCTTCTATCTGTTGCAAGATCTTATATGCTTCTGCTTCGACATTGTTAGTGAGATACTCCACAAAATAGGAACCTGCGAGAGGATCCGTCACATCCGTTACCCCTGTTTCGTCGGAGACGATGTGTTGAGTGTTCAAAGACATTCTCGCTGCAAAGGCGGATGGCTCTGCGTAGGCATTGTCCAGGCATGCATTGTCTATTGCAGTGCACCCTGCAATAGCCCCGGCAAGGGTTTGTATGGCGCATCGTGCGATATTGTTGAGAGGCTGCTGATAAGTCATTGTGCGGCCGGATGTATGAACCGCTATCAGCAATTGGCAGGCCTTATCGCTTTTAGCCTTAAATGTTTCTTTGGCCATTTTCGCATACATCCTTCGAAGAGCTCTGACTTTGGCTATTTCCTCGAAAAACCGGGAGCCGATGCTTACAAGTTCATACGGAAGGAGAGCAAGATCATCGAAATCAAGGCCCCGCTCATTGACCAGCAGCCCGAGAAGCTCTTTGAGCATTGCCATTTCTATGGCAAGAGCCTGCGCGTTGTTGCCGCCGGACTCCTGAAGATGTTGGCTGAGAATACCGGAGCGCATATGCATTCTATTTCTTACAATATATTCCGAAGAATCCAGCCAAAGCTTGATATTTAGATCCAAAGGCAGATTATCGGTCTGTCCAAATGTGTGACAGAAGGGATATTCCGTGACACTGCCGTGCACTTCCTTTAAATCAATCCCCCGCTTTTCGGCAAGAGCGACAATATAGGCCAATCTTATCGAGGACATCGCGCTGGAGCCCAGCAAGGTAATAGATTGTCCGGTCAAAGGTATGCCGTCCATTAGCTCCTCAAATTCAAGCAGTGAAGACGCTGGCCATCCCAAAACACCGGCCTCTCTTCTGCCCACGGGATGATCGGAATCTATGGGCATCGCAGAAGGCCTATCGCAGATAACTAATATCCCCTGCGTTTGACCCATTTCCCTGTACTGCTTGAGCAGTTCGTTAGTTCTCCTGGAAGACCCAAGCCCTGCGGTCATTCGCCTTGTCCATACTCGGTTGCGATACCCGTTTAGATGATACCCACGAACGAAGGGATATGAACCCGGATCTCCTACATCCTTTGCATAATCCAGGTTCTCAATATCTTTGGGGGTATATACAGGTTTAATTTCATACCCGTAATCTGTCTCTCTTTTCATGTTTTGCCTCCGTTATCTAATAAAACTCCTGAATCAGTTGAACTCGCGATGGATTCCCCCTGTATAAGGGTATTTGCCGGGTTCCGGCGGAGTGTCGTTCCAGTCGGACTTGTCGTAGAACTCTTTGTGCTCGATTCCGGAGAGCGACGTGAGATTCGGCAGCTTCTCCCCTTCCAGATACGTGTACACCGTCTCTTCTTTGTTCTCCATCCGACTTACCTGCTTAAGTATTTTCACCTATTCCTCTCTCGGCACAAATCTCTGCAACAAGACTATTGTTATCCTTTATTGCTCCTGTAGCTCCCTCCGAAACGTTGACAAATCCCTCGTGAACGTATCGAAGATCATCTGCGATAGCTCTTCGGGACCGATGGAACCCTGTGGGTTGTACCAGGAATATATCCAGTTGCACATGCCCAGCAGGTTGAACGTAAGGACCGTCAGCCTGTCCTTGTCCACCCCGTAGCCCAGGTAGGAGGAAACAACATCGGCCAGGGCGGCAAAGTAGTTCTTTTCCTTGGACTTGATCTTCTTCAATTTCGCCGAAGGGAGGTTATGGGCCTCGTGGAGCAGTGCTTTCGCCAGATACATGTGCTCACTGTACGTTTTCACGTGGCGAAGGATGAGGAGCCGGATCTTCTCGGCGGGGTCGGCTATCTGCTGCAGGTCCTGCTCCACATTCTCCAGCACGAAGTCCATAAAGGTGGACAGGATGTAGTTCAGAATGTCACACTTGCTGCCAAAGTAGTGGTACATGCCGCCTTTGCTTATCTTTGCCGCCGCCGCGACATCCTCCATGCTCGTTTCGATATAGCCTTTCGCACTAAAGAGCTTGGCCGCAGTCGTGGCTATCGTCAGGACCTTCTTGTCTGATTTTGACAATTCGTGAGATGGCTGTGTTTTAAGCATTTGCCATTTATACCGACCGGTTGGATTAACCCGACCGGTTAGATTAATTGTATCAGTATAGCCCTTTCATGTCAAGCCAAAAAGACCGCTCTACGAATCTTACCACCACACCGGCCTTTTGTTATCTGCCCATCAATACCATTGGCAGCCATGTCGCGATTCCCGGAAAAGCAAAGAGAAGCGCACCAACGGCAACAAAGCTCAAGAGAAACGGGTAGACACCGCCATAGATCACATTAAAGGGCTCGCCTGTAATATTCTTGACCACAAAGACGCCGATGGCCACAGGGGGGATGATCGTCCCGATCATTATCGTAATCCCGACCATGACGCCGAACCATAAAGGATCATACCCCAGCTTTGGAACCGCAGGAAACAGGATCGGCGTGGCAAGGATCATAAAGGCTAAATCATCAATAAACGAACCTCCCAACAAATAAAAGAGGCAAATGATTATCATTACCAGTACCCTGTGAAGAGGGAGCGACACCAGCCAATCTCCCGTGTACTGTGGAATTTCCGTAATGGCAAGGAAATGTCCCAGGATCGCCGAGCACGCGATAAGGATGAGAACCATGATGCCCCCTCTCAAGGATTCATCGACCGACTTGATGAAGCTCTTCAAGGTGAGGCTTTTCCGTAACAAAGCCAGGACCAGCACGGCAATCGTCCCTACGGTCCCGGCCTCCGTGGGGGTGAAAAATCCGGCCATGAGTCCGCCTATCACGAGGCTGAAAATAACGACCACCGTGAGAAATTCCGGAAGGGAGCGCAGTTTTTCCCTGGCAGTAAAACTCATCGCACTCTTTGGACCGAGCTTCGGGTCGATCTTACACCACACATAGATTATGCCAAGAAAGAAGAAGGAGATGAGCAAGCCCGGGATCAGTCCCGCCAGGAAGAGTTGCCCGATGGACTGTTCGGTCATGATTCCGAATATGATCATGGTAATACTCGGAGGTATGAGAATACCGACGGTACCGACGCTCGCCACGATCCCCGTAGACAACTTCTTGCTGTAGTTATACCTGGTCATTTGCGGCACCGCGACACTCGAAAAGGTTGCAGTCGTGGCAAGGGAAGAGCCGCACATCGCCTTGAACATGGTAGCCGCAACGACGGTGGCCATGGCCAGACCACCGGGTATGCGGCCGACAAACTTGTATGCGGCGTCGTACAGTCTCTCGGCAATGCCCGCATTGAAGGCAACCTGGCCCATCAGCATAAAAAGAGGAATGACGGTGAGGCTATACGAAGACAGGGTGTCGAACAGATCGTGGGCAACCAGATTATAAGCGGCATTAAACCCTGAGAGGAAGCCGTACCCCAGAATGCCTATTATTCCTATTCCGAATGCTATCTCCACACCGGTAAGAAAGAAAAGCAGCAGGAGGACGCACCCGAAAATGCCTACGGCAAATTCGCTCATTTCTTGCCTCCTTTACCGTCAAATATCTCGTGGAGCGATACGAGGCATTGGACAACGCAACTTGCCGCGAGACAATAGACAACCGGATAAATAGGGACTTTAAGGGTCATAGTGACGGTCTCCGTAGTGATGAACCTCCCGGCCATGATGACAAAGTACCATCCCGCAAAGAAAAACATGAAAAATACCAGAATTCTCGTAATAATTCTTAAGGTTTTCTGACCTGCCCCCGGGAGTTTGTCAATGATAAGGTCCACGTAAACATGGGCTTTGAGCAAAGATGCACGAGGAAGGGCTAAACCGGCTATGGCGGCCCCCAGAAGAGAGACCAGCTCGTAGGTGCCCACAAGGGGCCTTCCGAAAGTACGCATCATCACGTCCGCAAAAGTAATGCCCATCATCGCGACAAGGAGGACCCCCGCGATGACGGACATGCAACTGCATAAGCGCGTGGTTATGAAGGAAAATATACCCATCACAGTTCTCCTTTGTGTAAGGTACACCGTATGACCATTCGACTATTCAGCCCTTGATCACGGATGGGTTTTCAGATAGTCCTGGCAGAATTTCAAGGATTCTTCTCCCGGCAGCCCTTTTTCCTTCATTCTTTTCACATAGGCCTCAAGAAGAGGCTTCATCTTTTCAACGGATATCCTTACCTCGTCCGGTGAGATTGTAACCACTTTCAAACCCCTTGAAATACCATATTCCTTTCCTTCTTTATCGATGTCGTCCCACGTCCTGCCCGCCTTCTCTGTCCATTCTTCGTTAATCCGGTCAATAATTTGTTGAATGTCGGGGGGCAAGGAATTCCATTTCTGCTTGTTCATCACTACACCATTCGCGTTCCCGTAAGCTGTCCCCGGATTATCCTGCATTCCCCTGATCAGGTCTGCCAGTTTCCAACCTTTCAGGCATTCAGGGGGCATATTGACGCCATCTATGACGCCTCTCTGCAGCCCATCGTAAAGATCTGTCGGCGGCACTGAAACCGGTACGGCTCCCATGGCGCTGACAACCTTGCCCGTATCGCCTGCCGCTCTTATCTTTAAACCCCTCAGATCGTTTATCGAGCTGAGCGGTTTCTTGGTCAGGAAACGCCCCGGACCGGCAGAGACCAGCCAGATGATTTTCACGTCATCGTATTCCTTGGGCTTAAATTTCTGGTACCATGCGTTGACCATCTTTGTGCCCTGAATGGCATCCTTAATCCCCAGGGGAAGGTACAGGCCTTCCGTTAACGGAAACCTTCCGGCAGTATACTGCGGAACAAACAAGGAGATATCCACGATGCCCCCTACGGCGGCCTCGTAAGCCTGGTCGGCCGATACGAGAGTAGCCCCCGGAAAATACGAGATCTTAACCCTGCCGTTGGTTCTTTTTTCCACTTCTTTGCACCACTGCTCGGCAATGATGCTGTTTTTGTGAACCGGCGGGAAAAAATTCGCAAACTTGAGTTTGATGACCTTCCCTTGTGCATGAGCAGGCATTGATGCCCCCAAAAAAGAACACAGGATAAAAAGGCCGATAACACTGATACATGCAAGTCTCTTCACGTTCCCTCCCTTTTTAAAGTCCAGCGTTTACTCCACGAGCCCAAAAAAGTGATGCACTTTCCGGGCATCCCCGAAACCTCTCCCATCCCCCTCTGCCTCTAAAACTCCGGCAATTCATCACACCTCTGCGGGATTACCACACGCTTCGCCGGTACCGGGTCTGGCCTGGAATGACATCGTATGCCCTGTTCCTTGCCGGCGCAGCAACTGCACCTCACCATGTGAACCTCATCTCCTCCGCCACCAGGGGCAGGGTCAGTCCTCCGGAAGGCAGGATATTCACCGCTGCTCTCGGGATATCCTTTGAAACCTGTGCTATGGCCTCCTCCAGGGAGCCCGCATAACCGAACCCTAACCGGGTAGCTTGCTTTTCATCGACGTCTTTTGAAACCAGGAGAATCCTCACACGACTCAAAAAAAGCAGGGCCGTGTTCAGCGCGGCATTGAAGTCCATGGGTGCATCCGGGACAATAGGTATGCCGTCACGCACATGATCGAAAACCAGTTGTCTCGTATCACCCCGAGAAATTGAGAATGCCCTGTCAAATGCCTCGAGGAGCGGAGCTGGAAATCTCCCGCCCTTGATCTCGGGGGCATAGATTATCACGGTCCCGCCCTTTTTCGTGACCCTGGTTGCAATGCCCACGGGCTTCAGTATCTGGGGACCCTCCGTATACGGAAAGGCGGAACAGATCGTCACGTCGGCGGCCCGGTCAAAATGCACCCCCAATTCTTTCGCGCACATACGGGATCCCATTTCGTGGGCGGTCTCAAAATGGCCGGCCACAATGGCTTTTACCTCTTCACGCGCATCGTAGACTGCGTTGATGATGAAGTCGAGCTTTGCCAATCTTGCAGCCTCAAGGATCTCGTGATAAAACGGGTTCTCTATGGTATTCCCCAGTTCAACTCCTTGTGCGGTCATCAGAGCCATGTGGTGCTCCCTGATGAACTCATAGTCGGCTATCCCCGGGAGCACAAGCTTTGCACCACCCCCGAAACCGGCGAAGGGGTGTGGGAGAATGGAGCCGATGGCAATTCGCAGGTCTGCCTTGGCCGCCAGGGGGTGAACCCTTAAGTTTCCGCCGAATCTCAGCGTCCCTATGGAAACCAGATCACGGGAATGACAGTCATGGTTGATAAAACGAATTTCCTCGGACAACTGCCGGCCGAAGGTATCCTCGATCTCGGCTTGAGCGAGGGGCCTGTGGGTTCCAAGCCCGATCAACACATCGATTTGGGCGCTTCGCACGCCATACTCATGAAGGTGATCCATAAGGCATGTCAAAATTGCCTTTTTCGGTGTAGGCCGCGTAAGGTCATCCACGATCACCACAATCCTGTCTTTTCCTTTGACAAGATCGGCCAAGGGTAACGTACCGACAGGGTTGGCTATCGACTCACTGATCAGCTCGTAGATGGACTTTTCCGTTTTTTCAAGCGTCAGCACCGCATTATTGGCAACCTGCCAAGCCTCCGGGAGCTGAAAGAATACCTTACCTCCGCCATGGCCGGTCAAAAAATAATCTTTCACAGACTACCTCCTTGCAGAGACGCGTAAGTCTCCGCCACAACGGCTTATCCTCGCGCCGTCCCGGTCCTGATGCATCCGTACGGCCTCTCGCCATCCCTGTCAACCTGCTCATGTCGTGACCACGATCCCGACACGCTTCAAACAGGATCCCCTACAGCGTACAGACCGCAAGATGCCTCAAGCAGGGACTTTTATCCCCATCACGTAACGGGGTGACTCACACTTCACGACTTTGAAGTAATGCAATGTCCCTGCAGGGATAAAAATCGCGAAAGGTGCTTCGACAAGGAACGTTTCATCTTCCAAATGGGCTTCGATAACGACGTCACCCCTATTCTCCGAAGGTGCTACCCAGATCTCGCCCTCCTTTTCATGGACGTGGGGACCTGCATGGGGTGCCCCCACCGTTCCACTTACTTCGTGGCCCGCGACGCCTATGTTGACGCCGGGAAACATGTCGGGCGTAACCCAGAAAGGGGCTGGGTGTTTGTGCCCTGCAATCGGCACCGGTCTTGGAAGATCGGTCACCACGTATTTCTCGAATTTTTTGGGGATCTTCTGGCCCGTCATAGTACCTCCTCGGTTTTTTTCCTTCATCACCGCGCGACAGGGGCCACCTTCGTCGGCCTCCTCCATTTCTCCGGCCGGAAAACGCCCCGCTTCCTTCACTTCTTTATCTTCGTATAGTGCTCCTCCCCTTTGCCGTCCCTTATGCCGCATGCCCTATCGACCACAGCCTGGATGTGCAGGCGCTCCTCCGGGGACAGATGGTGAAACCGTCCCTGGCGCGAGAGATACTCCGCAACGGGCCTTCTCGGCTCAGGGTCATGGGTGATCCGCCACACGCCGTTCTCCACTTCATAGAGGCGCCACATACCACATTCTACAGCAAGGCGCGCGATCTCCACCATCTGGTTTTCAGGAAAACGCCATCCCGTAGGGCAGGGGCTATGCACGTGGATATACCGAAAACCGCCCGCCATGTCCCGGGCTTTCTCTGCCTTGCGGATGAAGTCATCCGGGAATCCGATTGAGGCGGTCGCCACATAAGGGATGCCGTGAGCGGCCATGATCATCGGCACATCTTTTTTTGGCTGAAGCTTTCCCTGTAGCGTTGATGTCGTCCACGTCCCTTCAGGGGTGAGACTGCTCCTCTGTATCCCCGTATTCATGTACGCTTCGTTATCGAAACAGAAATAAACTCCGTCATCGTTCCGCTCGGCCGCCCCGGAGAGCCCGGCAAAACCGATGTCCGCGGTGCCGCCGTCTCCGGCGACGCAGAATACGTTGGTCCTCTCGTTCCCGGGACGCTTGCCTTTCCGCCTGAGGACCTTGAGGGCCGCGCTCACGCCGGAAATAAGGGCCGCGGGGCTTGCCATGGAAAGAGAAATGGACGGCAAGTCGAGAACGCTGGGGAAAACGGCTGGGGGCAGACTGATACACGTCGACCCCATGGTGGTGATGGAATTTGGACCCATAACCTTTGTGATGAGACGCCAGAGTATTCCCCCCGGGCATCCGGGGCAGAGCGTGTGGCCGCCTTTAAAGAATTCTTCACCGGGCAATTGCCGCCATCTCCGTTCCTCTATCATGCCAGTCCCCTTACGCCTATCCAGCGTGTCGCCCCATCGACAGTGCCCGATTTCATCTCCGCTACAGTTTTAAGCGTCAAGGCCTTCAAATCCGCAAGGCTGAAAGTGCGACCCCCGAGGCCTACAACGTAATTTGCAAGCACCGGCCGTGTGCTGTGTGAATAAAACCTCCCCGCGACTTCAGCATGGAGAATGCCTCCCGACCCCAGGGACACAGCCCTTTCAAGGATAATGAGAAGTTTCAGGTTCCTCGTCGCCTGTCTCAGCTCTTCACCCGGAAACGGCCTGAAAACCCGCAGCTTGATACTTCCTAAAAGGAGCCCCTGCTCCCTCAACTCATCCACAGCTCTCCGGGCAAGCCCGGCATTGCTGCCCATGGACAGGATGGCAACCTCTGCATCGTCTATCCGGTACGGATCGAGAAGACCGCCGTAACTCCTGCCGAATGTGGCGGCATATTCCTCGTCCACATCTCGAATCACCACCCTGGCATTTTCCATGGCCTCCTGCTGCTGGTATCTGTATTCCATGAGGTATTCGTCATTTACCGTCACGTTGACATGCATCACATTTTCGGGATCGAGCACGACGTGCTTCGGCTGGTAAGGAGGGAGAAACACATCGACCGCTGATTGAGAAGGAAGCTCTACAGGTTCGAGGAAATGGGAGATGATCAACCCTTCATAGCACACGGCGACGGGGAGCAGGACGTTTTCGTGCTCGGCAACCCGGTACGCCTGAATCACCGTATCGATGATCTCCTGGGCGTTCTCGACATAATATTGTATCCATCCCGTGTCCCTCTGGGCCAGTGAGTCGCTGTGGTCGGGATAGATGCTGATGGGAGGGAGGAGGCTGCGGTTGGCCATAGCCATCACTATAGGCAGCCTCAAACCCGATGCGCCGAAGAGGTTCTCGTGCATGTAGGCGATGCCCTGAGAGGACGAAGCCGTGAATACCCTCGCCCCGGTCGCTTCTGCTGCAATAGCCGCTGCCATAACGCTGTGCTCCGACTCCATGGGCAGGTATTCGGCATCCAGTTCCCCTTTGCTGATCAGCTCGATCAGTTTCTCCATGACGGTGGTCTGGGGAGTAATGGGATAGACAGGAATTGTCTCCACGCGGGCCAGTTTCGCACCATATGCCGCCGCGTAGTTGCCGGTCAGCATCATCCTTAAGGGTTCTTTCTGTTTCATACTCGCCTCACTCTTCCCGTTCCATATCGATAGCCCCAACAGGACATTCATTCTCGCAAATCCCGCAACCCTTACAGTATTGATAGTCGATCCGTTCGAAGGGACTTGCCTTCTCGCTGTGCACCGATGCATCGGGACAGAAAACCGCGCAGTTGTTGCACTGGCAACACTGCCCGCAGCTGACGCACCGGGAGGCCTGTTCGAGGGCCCCTTCAGGCGAGAGGTTTCCGTAAACCTCCGCGAAGCCGGAACGGGCCTCTACGGGGAGCTTCGGCCTCATCGATGGTTCGGTGTGCGTGAAATACGCAGGGTTGAGACCGCTGAAAGTAACTACTGATTCGCCCTCTTCGGCCAGCTTGCCTTCTGTGTACCCTCTGAATGAGACACCGGGCCTGCTGCGCGTGCCGGGCGCGGCCTCGCGACCTCCTGATTGCCGGCCTCTCAGAAAGCAGTCGATTGCCAGGGCTGCCTTCTTGCCCGATCCGATCGCATGTGCTACGGTGTGTGGTTGATCGGTGATGTCTCCGCCCGCAAATACCCCCGGATGGTGAGTGCTGCCAAATTCGTCAACCGGCAGGTAAGGACCGTTCGTCCGGAGGACTTGAGGGAGCGCGGTCAGGTCCGGCAACTCACCGACAGCGACGATGACCGAGTCTGCCTCGATAGCGAAGTCGGTTCCCTCGATCGGGCTCGGGAGGCGTCTTCCGTCTTTGTCGGGCTCCCCCAGCCTGTTTTTGATGCATTCAATCCGTTGGCCGGACCCTCCTTTTGTGATCCGTACAGGCGACGCCAGGTAGAGGATTTCCACGCCCTCTTCAAGCGCGTCCGTTACTTCACTGCTGAAGGCGGGCATCTCCTCCCTGCTCCTCCGGTAGATGACGGTGGCCCGCGATCCCAGACGGAGCGCTGTCCTCGCCGTATCTATTGCAGCGTTTCCACCCCCTATTACGGCAACGCTTCTGCCCAGGTTAACCCTCCTGCCCAGGTTTACCGCTTCAAGGAATTCAAGAGCAGGCACAATCTCTGACGACTCTAAGCCAGCGAGAGGGAGGTCACGATTTCTGCCTGACCCGAGGGCAAGGAAAACGGCATCGAACGGCTCAAGTTCGCTCCAGGTATCTACAGTCACTGTGTGGCCCGGCCGGAACTCTACGCCAAGAGCCTGTAGTTTTGTCACTTCCTGATCAACTATCTCTTTAGGCAGACGGTAGGAGGGAATGCCCGTCCGGAGAAGCCCTCCGACAACCTGACGGGACTCGAATACAGTGACCGAGTGACCCAGGAGTCTGAGGAAATAGGCGCAGGAGAGACCCGCCGGTCCCGATCCCACCACCGCTGCGCGTCCGCCGTGAGGAGGATAATGAGGTTGCTGAAGTGGTGCGAAATCGGCCAAGAAACGTTCAAGGGCATTGATTGCCACCGCCCCGTCCCACTCTTTGAGGTTGCAGGTGCCCTCGCAGGGATGAAAACAGACGCGCCCGCATAAAGCCGGGAAGGGATTTTCTTTAAGGTAAAGGGAGCATGCCTCCTCAAAAAGGCCTTCTCGCATCAAGGCAAGAACGCCTCTTATGTCCACCCCTGCCGGACACCCTTCACTGCAAGGAGACTTTTTGAGCTTGATCACCGGGCGGAGGAGCCTCCATAAACCTGTCCTGATTACATCGGCATGAACGCCGATAGAAGTAGAACCGATCGGCAATTCCTTATATGTGTAGAATGCGCCGGGAAGAGGTCCGCATGCGCGTGTGGTATCCATCACAATCCTATACCTCCTCGACGTTCTCAAATGCGGCTTTGGCAGTTGTCCTGGCCCGTTCGGCTCCTTCTCCGGAGAAGAACTGGTTTAAGGTTGCGAGAACGGAGTCGAGGCTTATCATCCCCGAGACCTTAACGAAGGCTCCGAGCATCGCAACATTGGTAATGGGGATGGATGTTTTACCGTATACCTGTTCGGAAATGGCGGAGGCGTCGACGCAAAAGCGCTTGGCAGCTTTCGCCAGTTGCGCATAGAACCGGTTGTACTGCTGTGTGTCGACGTTGAGAACCGCAAGCCCGGTCTCCTTCAGTTGGGTCAAGGGATTTGACATCTTAAAAAGGTTCGGGTCCAGGACTATCACATAGTCCGCCTGTGTAATCACAGACCGATCAACGATGGGATGGCTGTCAGCCCTCGCAAAGGCCGTGACGGGTGCCCCTCGTCTGTCGGGTCCAAAACTGGGGAAAGCCTGTGCATACATGCCTTCCGCAAAGGCTGCGGTAGCAAGGATCTGGGAAGCCGTCACTGCGCCCTGGCCTCCCCTGCCGCTGAAAATGATCTCGATCATAAAAGGGTCGCCTCCTTCACAATCTTCCGCACCGCCTCACATCGCGCAACAAACCGGTTTTACCGGATCGCCGGATTTATCGGCAGGTATAAGACAGATGAAGCGTAGACTTCCTTCCTGTATCAACTGATGTTCTTCGTTAGGACGGATGAATATGGCATCGCCGGCCTTGAAGGGAATAGCGCCATTCTCGCCCACCAGCACCCCGCGGCCGGAAATGATGTACATCTCGTGTTCGTAAGGATGTTTATGAAGGGGTGGCCCTTTGGCATCCGCATCCACATCGAACACCCTCATATAGAAGTTGTCGGCACCATCCTGTCCTGAGATGACCTGCCGCAGTCGCACACCCTGCCCTAGTTGTTCTGGCTGAATATCTTCAAGCGTTTTTACCTTCATAACCGTCCTCCTCAGTCTGCACTGGTTATCCTCTTCAGTGACAACATCAGGTTGCTCCGAACCTGCCATATATCTTCGAAAGCTTTTCTTTCAAATATTGCACGGATCTTTCACCGAGAACCGCTTCTATCGGGACGATCGTCACATCGCCGGCAACGAGGCCCCTGACTTCTTCCGCGTGATTCGGTGGGAGGAGCAGCGTGGAATACCCCTTAATCTTCTTCGCCAGATCGTCCATACTCTTATGATGGACAGGAACCAGGTTGACCTGGCACCCCGCAGCTTTTATGGAAAGGCCAAGCCTCTTCACGGTAGAAGATTTGAGGAACGGGACGGCGATCAGGGTATCTTTCATACTCGCCAATTTTCTGATCATTTCATAAGATGAATGTTGATCCAGCGGGAAGATGAGTTTGTTCGGACTCATCATGTCCCTGATTTCGTTGAAATGCGCGTGGGTTGTGATGACGATGTCCGCAGCCCTTATCTTCTCTATCACCTCCTGCATGAGCTTCTTTCCGTCAGGAATAACAACACGCTCGACTGCGATCCCTAACGCCCGTTCGAGCTCTGCGGCCCCGGCGTCCGTCCATGCCCGGTGACACTCGACGAAGACTGCCGTTGGTTCGGAACTTCCCGTCTCTGAGTGGAAACACTCCTCGACGAGGCGGAGGAATTCATCCCGAGAAAGCCCGTGATTTATTGCCTTCCGTTTCACGTCGGTCAGCTGATTTCGTAGTTCATTCAGAAATCCGGTTTTGTTTTCATGCTCGCTTCTTTTCAATGCGAAGCTTCCGACACCTCGCTTGCTGTGAATGAACCCTTCATTCTCCAGAACACGGAAGGCATAGCCGATCGTGTTGACATTGACCCCCAATTGCCGCGCCAGGGCCTGTCTTCCGGGCAGAGGATCACCCTCGTTCAGCTCACCAGCCCCTATCATCGCCTTGATCTGCTCGGCAATCTGTAAGTAGATGGGTATCTTATTCTCATCCGATATCTGAATCGTTCTAATGATATCTCCTTGCTTTGATAAAAACATAAATCCTTGTTTCATAGTAAGCTAGGTAACTATATTACTATCTTTCTGTCAACTATTTTTTTTGGAATTCCTGAGTTTTGTTTCCTGGTACCTTTCCGCAACGGAAGGTCTAAGCGCCACATCGAAGGCCCTCGTCAACTGATTGATCGAGGAAATGGCAGCCGTCTGGTGCGCGAGCACAGCGAAAGAATTTGGAAGCATCCGCCTGCGGGTTGGCGAGAAAACTGAACGTAGGGGGATTAGGTTCTCAAGAAGAATGAAGGGGGAGCTGATGCCGCGGAGAATAACATACGGTTCGACAATGAAGCTCTCACCTCGGAAGATCTACCTTCGAAAGGAAGAACTGGAAAGATTTATCCGGGAGAGCGAGAGGTAGGGTGCTCCAGCCGGACTGAGGACGTGAGGGGAGGCTTGGCAGGCAATTATTAGGATGGCTCGAAGCACACAAGCACTCAAATCCCAGAGACATTCTAGAGACAAAAAAATAGGGGGTTGCAAAACGCGCGATAAAGGACAATCATATAGCCATGAAAAGGATGACGTGGTAGTCGACAACCGGTTCGCCCGGCGCGCGCCATTAGCAGTAGGCTTTCTGGCAGTGCTCCTTTTCATTTTGACCATTCTGGGAGACTTCGGCTACGGCCCCGGAGTTGCTCACGCCCAGGTACCTACGAAACCACAGCCAGGCACGGCGCCTGTGATGGAACCGCCGAAGCCGGAAGGCCGACAGGTCCGGGAGCCCGTCCCGATCGCCGTGGCCGACATCACCCAGGCGGCGGAGGAAACAGCGGCGAAACTGAACCTCCTACACTCGGCCAGGCTGGTCCCCAACCCCCTCGTTGAGCAGATCAGGATCGACCTCGACCCCGTCTCGCGCTCGGTTGATGCGTTGCGAACCTATGCTGAGCAGAGAAGTTTTGAGCAATTGAGCGGCACCGCTCTCTTCAACCTTCGGCAAC
>Ga0181527_1000958_pt1 | contig 31247 bp, 32 predicted proteins | sample PEATcosm2014_Bin_30_FD_119762 | JGI IMG/M metagenome (GOLD analysis project Ga0181527, IMG submission 119762) | Peatland microbial communities from MTU Mesocosm Facility, Houghton, MI, USA - PEATcosm2014_Bin06_60_metaG | ecosystem: Environmental > Terrestrial > Soil > Wetlands > Peat | place...
AGCGCCATCAAGTTTGCCGGTGACCATACTGCGAGGGATCACCCGTTCCCATCCCGAACACGGAAGTTAAGCCTCGCTGGGCCGATGGTACTGCACGGGTGACTGTGTGGGAGATTAGGTGATTGCCGGCAATTAATTCTTATGACAAAGGCCATCCCATTTGTGATGGCCTTTGTTGTTTCTGCTGATCAATTGCCTTGATCATTTCTATATTAAACTGAACGCAGCATGAAAGACTCCGCCGTACTGCTGATTGATTGCCCGGACCAGAAAGGTCTCGTCGCGCGCGTCTCCTCGCTCCTTTATCACCACGGGGCCAACATCCTTCACGCCGACCAGCACCAGGACCACGAGCTGGGCCTCTTCTTCATGCGCGTGGAGTGGGCTCTTGCAGACGGCAGCCCTTTCGCCGCACCAGTAGCGACCTCCAAGCCCTTTGATTTGAGGGCCTTCGAGGCGGCGTTCGCGCCGCTGGCCCGTGATCTGAAGATGAACTGGAAGCTGACCTCGGGCGCCCGTCTGCCGCGCGTGGCTCTCTTCTGCTCCCAGTACCTGCACTGCATGGCCGACCTGCTCTACCGCTGGCGCGCCGGGGAGCTGGAGTGCGAGATTCCGCTCGTCGTCTCCAACCACCGCGAGGTCGCGGAGCTGGCCGCCTTTTACGGCATCCCCTTCGAGCATGTCGCGGTCACTGCGGCCACACGCGCCGCGGCCGAGGAGCGTCAGCTCGAATTGCTTGGGCAAAACGAGATCGAACTGGTCGTTCTTGCCCGCTACATGCAGATCCTCTCGCCGGCCTTCATTGCCCGCTATCCGGCGGCGATTATCAACGTGCATCACTCGTTTCTGCCCGCATTCACCGGCGCCCGCCCCTACCACGCCGCCCATGCCCGCGGCGTAAAGCTGATCGGGGCCACCAGCCACTATGTCACCGAGGCGCTGGACGACGGGCCGATCATCGAGCAGGACGTGGCCCGCGTCTCGCACCGCGACCAGGTGGAAGATCTGGTGGCGCGGGGCCGGGATCTCGAGCGCATGGTCCTGTCGCGCGCTGTCCGCTGGCATCTGGACCGTCGGATTCTCTGTTACGGCAACAAGACGGTGGTATTTGATTAGGAGCCAGAGATCAGGGGTCAGAGATCAGAGATCAGGGAAAAGCTGTTAGCCGCATACTTCCGGCCTCCAGCATTGTGCGACATTCGTTCTGCTGCTAAACCGTTACGAATACGCCGGAGCAACACGATTTTGTTATCCTGTCTCTTGTGGAGTACGACCGCTTCAACTACCCGCCGTATGATGCGCCGCTCGCGGACGCGTATGGCGGCCGTTTCGAATCCGTCTACATCCTCCTTCACCCATTTATCAGCGTGCCGGATAATCTTGCCTGGAAGGCGACGAAGCAGTACCCCAGCGACGAGCAGATTCTGAGCCTGGGGGAAAAATGCTCGTGGGCCCGCGTAGCCGCTCAGACCGGACTGAGCACCTGCGCCAAGCTGAACCAGGCGCTGCTGACTTCAAAACGAGCGATCGCGCCGGAGTTGTGCGACTGTGCGGCCGGCGATGCGCTGCAACGCTTTTTGCAATCTGAATCTGTCTGGATGCCCGTAGAGGGCCGATTCGAACCATTGCTGCAGATGGATTTTCTCAATGCGTTCCAGGCTGCCGGCCAGGAAGAACTGATCTTCGTGCCGGAGTTTCCCCATGTCGATCCCATCCAACTGCTCAATGTAACCCGGCTCAGGAATCGCAAAGAAACATTCCCCTCGCGCGGCACCCTGGCGGCGCCGGATGAGTCCTTTCTGCTGACGGTGGATTGGGATAGTTTTTTCACGCTTTTTTACGGCCCGCGCGTGTTTGTGACCGAAGTGATTCGCAAACAAAACCTCGAAGGCTTTTTCGCTACGCCGACCACCGAGCATTTCTGGTTCAATTATGTGCTTGGCTGCTGCATGGTCACGCTGACGCCGGAGGTCTGGCCGGCGGCCTGATAGCTCGGTCTTTCGACGGCATCATTTTTCGTTATCGCGACTTGCTCTAGGCACTTCGGTGGTTGCCTCGTCCGATTCGCGTTCTTCGCGGCTAAGACAGGACAGAACCACTTAACTCTCACTAGAGAATGCCAACGATGACTAGGACCACGCCTGCAATGATTAGGCCTCGCGGCGAGAGAAGGAAAACAAGAGCATCTGCGGCCACTGTCACCTCGCGCTCGCTGAGAGGGCGGTTGAAATCGCTGATAACACCTTGGCGCCTACGCCGACGCATCTCCAGTTCGTGTTGCTCGTCTTCCGTTATGCCTCTCTTCGCGGTGGTCCCTAAGATGATCAATACTACGCCGACGATGATCAAAGGCCACAGCATAGGGCCTCCTTTCTCTGCGCGACTTATTTCTCAGCACGGTTCATCCGAACTTCACCAAGCAGGTAGATGGATTTTGCTGAAGAGCGTTGGAAGAAGTTCAATCTTCCCAATCAGGTGGAGATAGAGAATAGGACTGGTATCGGCGACAACGACGCGTTTCACAAGCCGAGCCGGTCCAGGCTGGCCCGCTCGCGCATCAGGTCTTGTTCGTCGTATTCGATCCAAATCTGATGCTGCTTGAGGAAACCGTCGAGTTCGTATCCGGTCGCGAATCCCAACGCATGGCGCAGATCAGGCTTGGTCAGCCGCCCGCTCTTGTACTCATCCAGAGCCAGCGTCTCCAGCACACGGCGGGCAAGATTGCATCCTGCGGCATTCATGCTGCGGGCCAGATCGTCGGGAATCTCCACAGTCAGGTTCATATTCTCACCGTAGCGCAGAACATGAATCCCGTCAACAATTGCGTTTTGGTAGCACACCCGCCCTTATCCGATTCCATCTGTAAAAAATCGTCAGCGCGGTAACCGAGCCACAGGTCAGCAAGCTGGCCGCCATGCCCAGGATCAGGGAGAGATCGTGATGATAGGCCCCATGCACGATTCCCACCACCTGAAGCAGGCTGAATCCGCCAAAGGTCACGAGCGAAATCCCCGCATCGCTCTTCTTCCGCCAGAGGGCCACCACCTGCGGCACAAACAGTAACGCGTTGCAGCCCAGGCCCAACCCGAAGATAACCGCAACTAGCTCCTTCATCCCCATCTCCCATGCCTCCAAATCGCTCATCTATTCATCCTTATTATTCACATCAGACCGGCCTCGCTTTGCGCCTGTAGAATGTCTAAAGCGCAACGTCCGGCGTAAAAGAATGACCTACTTCGACCAAGTCTCTGAAGCAGCAGCGTTCCTCAGCAGTAAGCTGGGCTCGCTCCGCCCGCGCATTGGAATCGTTCTGGGCTCCGGGCTGGGCGCTGTGGCCGACGCGGTTGCCGGGCCGGTTGCCGTTCCCTACGCGCAGATTCCGCATTTTCCACAGTCCACTGTCGAAGGCCACCCGGGACGCATTGTCGCGGGAATGCTGGGCGGAATTCCCGTAGCCGTGATGCAGGGCCGGGTGCATTTTTACGAGGGCTACTCGCCGCTCGAGGTCACATTTCCAATGCGCGTGCTGGGCGCGCTCGGCATCCGGGCGGTTGTGCTCACCAACGCCGCCGGCGGGATCCAGGAGGGCTACCGCGTAGGCCAGCTAGTCATGCTCAGCGACCATATCAACCTCATGGGCTGGAACCCGCTTAATGGGCCCAACGAGCCGCGCTTTGCGGTGAGGCCCGGCGCGGGATTGCGCTTTTTCGACATGACCGAGGCATACTCGAAACGCCTCCGCGCCCTGGCGCAGGAGGCCGCACGGGAAGAAGATTTTACGCTGGCCGAAGGCGTTTATCTGGCCGTCAGCGGGCCCAGCTACGAGACGCCCGCCGAGATTCGCGCTTTCCGCACGCTGGGCGCAACGCTGGTCGGCATGTCCACCGTGCCGGAGACCATCGTCGCCCGCCACATGGGAATCGAGGTGCTGGGCATCTCCTGCGTGACCAACCTGGCCGCCGGGCTGGGCGCAAAGCAACTGAATCACGCGGAGGTCGCTGAGATTGGCCGCCAGGTTGAGCGCCGGCTGGCCCGGCTGCTGGAGCGGCTCATGCCCAAGATGGACGCCCTTATCGCGAAACCAGAAACAGGAGTAAAGCCGTGAACCAAGAAGCAGGGAGCAGCGCGCGCCTTCCGTTTCCTCCTGTAGTGCTGGGAATTGCCGGCTGCACCGGCTCAGGCAAAACCACGCTGACAGCCGAGTTGGCCCGCACCCTGGGCGGCATCCACTTCCATATCGATACTTATTACCGCGATCTGGCACACATGCCGCTGGAAGAACGCGCCCGCCAGAACTTCGACCACCCCTCACTGATCGAGAGCTCGCTCCTGGTGGCCCAAGTAGCCGCGCTGGCCAGGGGAGAAGCCATCGAGCGCCCCGTTTACGACTTTGCCTCCTACACCCGTGTCCTTGGATCCGACGGAATCGCCCTGACGGAGACCGTGCTGCCCAGCGCCTATCTGCTCATCGAGGGCATCTTCGCGCTGCATTTTACCGATCTGCTGCCTTACTACCAGTTGCGCATTTACATCGACACGCCCGACGAGCTGTGCTTTGAGCGGCGGCTCAGGCGCGATATCGAGCAGCGCGGCCGCACGCCGGAGGTGGTCCGCCACCAGTATGAGACAACCGTGAGGCCCTCAAGCGTAGCCTTTGTGCGCCCTTCGGCGGCCAACGCCGACCTCACTGTCGACGGAACCGGGGCGCTTGACTGGAAGGTGGAGCTGATTCTGGCCCAGATGATCCGGCGCGGTCTGTTGAGCTTCCCGGATTAATAAAAGTTAATGAATTTTGGCCTATTTGTGTTTTCTTACCAAAGTTTTATTGAAAAACTATCATATTTTCCGTTGCGTACCGATATGCTGGGTATGATGATCTCTAAATCCATCCAGTCGATAAAGCGCAATGTGGCTACATGGCTACGGGAGGGCATCTCGCCTCAAAGACTAGCTCTCTCGCTGGCCCTGGGATTCGCCATCGGCTGCATCCCCGTGTTGGGTGTGACCACTGCCATATGCGTCGTGGTGGCGCTGGGGTTACGGCTGAACTTTCCCGTGATTCAAGCGGCAAACTGGGCGGCGGCGCCGCTGCAGATTGTGCTGATTGTGCCCTTTGTGCGCCTGGGTGGGCGGCTGTTTACCTTCGGCTCAGGACGCGTCGTCGAGATTGGCTCTCTGCTGCACTCTTCGCCTCTGGCGCTGATTTCGCATGTGGGCAGCATGGTTGGCCAGGCACTGCTGGCCTGGCTGCTGATTTCCATCCCGGTGGTGGCGCTGATGACCGCGATGCTGACCACGCTGCTGCGCCTGGTTCCGTCTATTGCCCAGGCCGAGTCCGGCGACTGAGCCGAAAAGCAGTGATCAGAGATCAGAGATCAGAAAATTCTGGCGCCTCACCCCTTCGGCAGGCTCAGGGCAGGCTATCGCGGCGTTTTTGTTTTGTCTTTTCACTTTGGCGCGTAAGGGTCGTTGACCGGCTTGGCGCTCTCCAGCCATGCGGTGTAGATCATATCCCGCAACATGCTGGCGCCGGCCGCCAACCGCTCGGCGGTAAACGCGCGCGACTCTGCCGTTCCCTCTCCTGCAAACCCGCCCACCTTGTCTAATTGATAGACCTTTTCCACGTAGGACTTGGTGTTGCGCAGGTAAGCCACGTAGGCATCGAAGAGGTCGCCGTCGATCGCCCTGGCCGGCGTCATTTTGGCTCGCACCTCGGCCTCGTGCATGTTGGCCTCCACAAACGGCCCCTCGAACTGCCAGTGAATCTTGTGCCCGGTAGTGTAGCCGTTGGGGTTGGGCCCTGTCCATCCGTTGTACTGGATGGTAGTGTGCAGGGGCTGCGAGCCATCGCCCACGTAGTGGCCCAGCCATCCGGCATAAAAGATAATGGCTTGCTCAACGGCGCTAATATCTGCTTTGGCGTCAGGTTTAGCAGCCAACAGTTTGCGGTACTCGCGCATGGCCGACTTCAGACGCTCCCAAACCTCGTCGGTCTCCCAGGGTTGCAGGCCGATCGTCTCCGGCCGCTGGCCGGAGGCAAAAACTTTGGCCTCGAAGTCCAGGCGGCGATGCGGCAGGGGGCCCAGCGCGTCGGCCAGTTCCATGTCGATGAAGTGCTCGGGAGCCTGCGCGGCCACCAGCTCCGGCTCGGCGGGCGAGCGCCAGCGATCCGGCTCGGGGCCCAGGTACTCGATCTCGGCAACAGCTTGTGGGGAGCGCAGAAAGGCCGGCACATCAGCGGGCAGGGAACTGGCCGCAAGCTTGTTGATCAGCCGATGGCCGCCATTGCCCCAGGCGTTAGCGGCGGGCGACTGAGCAAGAACGCAAACCAGTCCGGCTGTTGCCAAGGCTGACAGAAACACACGATACGGCGCAGAGGGAGAGAACATGAAGGCAGTATAGCGCCGAAGTGTTGAGCGCTGCAGTTCGAATACCCGCCAATCTAAATGCCAGATTATTGCCGCGTTATTATTCCTGCTGCAAAGGCAGCGTTACTTGCCACCCGGCCGGATCATTACCTGGAACCACGCTTGGGATCGTAGTCGAACTTCACCAGCCCGTCGCGATAATCGATGTGCATGGTCAACAAATTCAGCGTAGTTGCGCCAAAGAATCCCGATATCTCCATCCCCGCGGCCTTTGAAAACCGCGAAGTGTCAAAGGAGACGACGCCGTTCACCTTCTGAGCTAAATGCGCAAAATGGAAGGTGATTTCGTCAGCGGAATAGACCTTCTCCACATTTCCGCTGAGGCCTTTCACATGAGTGAAATAATCGGAGCGGACTTTGGTGACCTCGCGGGCGGCCTGCGGCGAGATGGTCGTGGCGAATGACCCGGTGTCCAGAATGAACAGCTTGAGCTTGCCGTTATCGATTGCCGCGGGCAGGATGAGCTGATGACCGTTACGATAAACGGGGATGTAATCCTTCATCTCTGGAGCAATATAGCGGTCATAAGGACCGTGAGCGGCCGCAGTCGGAACGGCAACATTCTGCGCGGGAGCCGGGGCGCCGGACTGGGCTGTTACGCCGGGTTGCGCGACGGGCTTGTCTTGCTGCGCTGCTTTGGCAGGCTCAGTGGACACGCTGGAATCGTCCGGCTCCGCCGTGCTCGTTTTGAGGGCGGGCGCGGCAGCGGCTTCCCCCGGCCGCGGCGGCAAGGGGCCAAGCAACAGCTTGCGCTTGGGGTAGTCCAGCGTCACCAGAAAATGCGCAAACACATCCATCCCGATCAGGCCGTCCGCATCCTCCATGGTGCTGCGGCTGTCGAGCACACGCACCTCGCAATCCTGAAACTCCAGGTTCCCGATGCGGATGGAATCAGCATATGCGGTGTAGCCAGGCTTGAAGCCCTGATCGCCAATGCCCGACATCTCCGTTTGCGAAAAGGATTTGAGTCCCGCGTGCTTAGCTACGGATTGCGTCACCAACAGCCCGTCGGCGCCGGTATCGATCTGCAACCGGGAATTGCGCCCGTTCACCTTCACATCCAGCCCGAAAGCGCGTATGTGAATCGGGTCACGCATGATCATGGCAAATGGAATTTCAGTAGACGCTGCCGGGGAGATCAGATGGCAGGCCTTGTGCGGCTCTGCGGCCATCTTCTTCAGGTTCTCCAGGTACAGCCGCCATCGGTGCAGATCCTCCTCGTCGAACCCTCTTGGAGTTGACAGGTACTCCTCCATCTCGGCGATCCTCTGTTTCAACGGTAGCGTTTGAATCCATTCCCTGCGAATATCCGGGTCCAAGGGATCGAGCTGATGCGCCACTTCAAGCTGCTTGCGGCTTGAAGCATACAAAGAATTGAGGCGCCCCAACCGGGCCAGCAGCAGATGGCTGCGCGCGTTACATACGTCCAGTTTGTTGGAATCCAGCGCCGTTTGAAGGGCGAGCCACGGCGTTCCTTGGCGCAGCTCGACCTCGCCCCGCAAAGTGATCAATGCCGCTGAACTGGGCGCGACGGCCAACGACGCCTTGACGGCATCCGTAGCCTCCTGCACCTTCTGCTGGCGCAACAGAGCATGAACCAGCCCCATGGTCAATTCCTCGTCGCCCGGATGGCTGGCTAAACCGGCCTGATAAAGAGCGGCGGCCTTCGCATAATCGGCGCCCAGCAGGGCCTTGTCGGCTTCGCTGGGCGGAGGATGCTGTACCAGCCGGCAACTGACCGCAAGCAGAGACTTCCCCGGAAGGCATAAGACGGCAGTCAACAGCACAGCCCGCACGATACGTCTTGTCGAAGAAACGAACTCCGGCATTTTAGCTCCACAATCCCTATGGTCCTCAGCTTACCATCGACTCGCCTGGCTCCGGGTCTGTTTACAGGATGCCGCGGCTCTAGAGCGGAACCAGAGTAACTGTGTCTTGTTGAGTTTTGTTCAGGGTCGCCGCTCCCTGATGGTCGCGTCGACTTGAATGCCGTGGTTTCGGGATACATCAACTCTGGTTCCGCTATAGCTTCAGAGAGTCAGGATTCGCGCATCAGTTCTCGTCGCTGAAGATCTCCTCGATGGTGGTCTCAAAAAGGCGCGCCAGTTTGAAGGCCAGCGGCAGGCTGGGATCGAACTTGCCGGTCTCAACGGCGTTGACCGATTGACGTGAGACCTCCAGCCGCTGGGCCAGATCGGCCTGCGACCAGTCCCGTTCAGCGCGCAGCACACGCAAACGGTTTTTCATCTGTACCTCCTCAGGAGGAAGGGGAGCGAGATGCCCATGAAGATCCAGAAGATGACAGCATCCAGGATCGGGTTCAGGTGCCGGAGGTGGACAAAGCTTTCCAGAAAGCCCCAGATGTTTGTCACTGCCAGTGTTCCGCCAATGCTCCAGAGCATGGATTGGACCCCGATCGAACGCTGGAATTCATCCTTCTCCTCGGCCAGGTAAAGGCCGAAGATAGCCAGTAATCCGGTGAGCGGAATCGCGGGAAGAACAGCGAGCAGGTAGGCCAATACACCAGTCGGATGGAAGTGGAGAAAGACCGAAATGCTAAATGCGAGAGAGAGTGCGTACAGCAATAACGTGATGAGATTGCGACGCATGAAGCGTTTGGCGGCGGGATTGTTAGTGGTGCAATTCATGAAGAGTCTCCTTTTTCTTTCAAACAATTGATTGTTCATGATCGATGCGCGAACAGTCCCGTTCAGCGCACAATACACGCAGCCGGTTTTTCATCTGTACCTCGCTCTGACCAGCCCGTAGGAGATGCCCGCGAAGAGCCAGAAAAGAGGATAGACCCATACCAGGTCCATGTGCGGGGCCCCAACGAAGTCCTCCATATAGCCCCATGCGGTAATCACTGCCAGGATTCCTCCTGTCCCCCCGAGCAAAGACTGTACGAGGAGATTGCGCTGGAACTCGTCCTTTTCTTCAGCCAGGTAGACGCCGGTATAGATCAACGCTCCCGCTATAGGAAGCGCGGGAAGAACAGCCACCAAGTAGGCGAGAACGCCGTGTGGATGACTGAGCCGGAATACCACAGCGGCCACAGCAGAAAACAGCACGCAGAGTGCCGCCATGATCCACATGCGAATCACATAGCGGCGTTCCGCAGGACTTTTGATAGAACAGAACATGATTGGTCTCCTTTACTCAAAGACAACTCTACTTTACACAATTGGGCAAAACTTGTCAAGTGGCCTTGACAATTATTTTTAGGCGAGTTTCCACAGCTCTTTCTGATGAAACCGGGGGCCGGACGCACTCTTCCGAGAAGCCGCCCATAGATGCCCTAAACGCAACCCCTGAGCTACCAGAATTTTCTCGGTAATTCGGTGACAGTGACCCGGCTTCGCGAGAGCTTCCGCGCCGGGAAATGCCGCCTTCTCCTGAGAAAAGGCGGCGCCGTTATCCCGACACGTAATTCATCGCAATGGACGGCCTGTTAGATTGCCGCACCAGCCTTGGTGGCCGCTTCCACCTCGATCAGCTTGCCGCTTTTCACGTCATAGACGTAGCCATAGATGGGGATCGAGCGGGGAACCAGCGGATGGCTCCGAATACGGACTACGTCATCGACTACCGCTTGCTTCTGGTCCGGGATGGTGAGCCATTCGATGAATTCACCGGCCCGCGAACCGGGCCCGGCGCCCACGTCGCGGAACCCGGATGCGGTCAGCTGCGCAGTTTCCAGGCTGTTGCTGAGCAGGCCGCGGATCACCTCGTTCGTGAAGAATTCCATGCCGCAATCGGTGTGATGGATGACGAAAAATTCACGCGTGCCAAGCAGTTTGTAACTGATGACCAGCGAACGGATGGCGTCGTCGCTGGCCCGGCCTCCGGCATTGCGGATGACATGCGCGTCGCCTTCGGCCAGGCCGGCGAATTTAGCCGGATCAAGCCGGGCATCCATGCAGGTAAGCACGGCGAAACGCTGCGCGGGTGGAAGCGCAAGATTAGCCTTCTCGCCAAACGAAGCGCTGTACTTCTGGTTCGCGGTTAAGACCTCGCTGAGGACACTACTCATTGTTTTCTCCTTTTCGGTTTGATGAATCTGCCGCGCCGGGCCCGGCCTGTTGAAGGGGACAACGGATGGCCGGTTGCTCCTTGCGGCGGTTATCTTCCCCGGTGTTGCTTGCTCGATTGGGAAAGGGCTGCATTGGGAAGCTCAGAGGCAAAAAACTACCGCGCAAAGATACGCGCAGAGCCTGAGAAAGATAACGTAAGCGATTGAGCGATGGAGTTGATGCGGATTGTGCCGGATTCTCTTCTAAGGGCGTGCGGTTGCTCAACCAGCTTAAGCGCGGGAGCAACAACAACAGCAAAGAGGGGCAATCAACATAAAATAAGGCTACCCGAGGGAGCCTGTTGCGTCAACTCGCATTTTTCTTTGGCCGCAATTTGTTTTCGGCTCAACAGCCCGCCAATGCACTAAACTCAACCCATGGGCTTTCAGGATTTTCTGGGCAATTCGGCCACCGTCACCCGGCTCAGGGAGAGCATCGGCGCGGGGCGATTTCCGCAGTCGCTGATTTTGGCCGGGCCGCGCGGGGCGGGCAAGTACACGCTGGCGCTGATGCTGGCCAAAGCCGTCAACTGCCTCAAGCCCGCCGAGACAGACGGCCTGCTCGATTTCTGCGGCGCGTGCGCCAACTGCACCCGCATCGGCGATTCCGCTGATCTGGAGGCTCTGGTAGCCGAAGCCGTTGCCGCCCGCGAAGAGATGCGCGACACGGACAAGAAAGAGACCCGCATCTTCATCCAGACGCATCCGGATGTGCTCATCATCCCGCCCGACCCGCCGCAACTGCTCATCAAGGTGGGACAGGTTCGCCAGGCTATTCACGTGGCCTACTACCGCCCGCCGGTAGAAGCAAAACGCACCTTCACCATCTTCACCGCGTCGGCGTTTATGAAAGAGGCGGCCAACTCGTTGCTCAAGCTGCTGGAGGAGCCGCCCGCGCACAGTTCGCTCATTCTGCTCACCGAAAATCCGCAGGAGCTGCTGCCCACCATCCGCTCCCGTGCCGTCGTGCATCGGCTAGGCGCGATTCCCGCTTCGGATCTCGAATCCCTGCTCGCCCGCCGCCGTCCGTTGCTGAAAAAAACCGACCGCGCCCTGGCCGCGCGACTGGCAGAGGGAGCCGTGGGCCGCGCCCTCTCGCTCGATCTCGACATGTATTTGGCCAGTCGCCAGGACGCACTCATCGTGCTCAGAACCGCCTTGAGTGAACCCGATTACACAGCGCTCTTCCACGCGACTGAGAGTTATAGAGCCGGCGCTGACGGCCAGGAGAAGACCACGAACCTGCTGCGCGCCCTCGGCAGCCTCGTCGAGGACCTGATGCTGATTGTCGCGGGCACCCCGCAGCTCATCCGCAACCTAGACATCGAGGCCGAACTCACGCACCTATGCCTCGGAGTGAGTGTAGACTGGATCGACAATGCCGCCCGCGCCCTGGTGCAGGTTGAGCAGGGCATGCGCCGCAACCTGCTCCGCTCTCTTTCGCTGGACGCCATGGCCGTCAGCCTCGAGTCCAATTAGCCAACGCCTTCCCCAGGAGGAGTTTTTTATGAGTACTGAATCTACTCGGCCCCGCATTCTGGCGTACACGCGCAACCGCCCGGCAGCCCTCGCTCCCTTTCGATTGCCGGCCTATGGTTACGGCCAGAGCCAGGAGCAGGAACCCGCGCAGCGCAACGCCGAGCTTTTTTATCTGCAAAAGCAAATCCAATCGCAGACGCCCATGGTGCTGGTGCTGGAAGACGGGGAGCAGATCGAAGGCTGCATCGAGTGGTATGACCGCAACGCCCTCAAAGTCCGCGGCCGCCAGAAGACGCTGGTCTACAAATCAGCCATCAAGTATATGTACAAGGTTGGGGATCAGGGACAGTAATCTGCGCGGAAATTGCACATAAAGCACCAAGAACAACCTCTACTTCGAGCGAGAGGTTTTTTGCGAAAAATTGGGCGATTTGGGAAGCGGAAATCCAGAGAATATTCCCTGTTTCTTCGCTTATCTGGTGCTGGCCGCCTTGAAGAGCCGGTCGCGGATGGCCGCGCCGATCCCCTGGGCTGGCGGCAGCGGGCAGAGAATCACCGTGCAGCCCTCCTTGTCCAGCGCCCGCAGGCCGGCATACAACTCCCGCGCCATCTCCTCGGGAGCGGACCAGCGGCCCCAGGCGTACACCGCCGCCGCGCCGGCCGGCGCGACCACCTCGGCGGGCAGCATCACGCCCACCTGGTCCTCTGGAAGATCCTGCACAGCACCCGCCAGTTTTGCGGACAACTCGTCCAGCCCGCCTTCGATCAACACCAGCCGCGCACGGGGCGCATAATGCCGCAGCCCCATCCCCGGCGAGAGCTGCGCTTCTTGTGGCTTTGCTTCCAGCACGCCGCTGTCGTTATACATCTCTACCGCGCCGGCTGTGTGTCGAATCTGTAGACTCGTCACCGCCCCCGGTCTGTAGATCACCATCGGACGTTGGCAAGGGTCCAGCACCGTGGATTCGACGCCGTGCTCGGTTGGTCCCGCGTCCACTATCGCATCGATGCGCCCGTCCAGGTCGGCGAGTACGTGCGCGGCCGTGGTGGGGCTGATGTGACCAAAGAGATTGGCGCTGGGCGCGGCCACTGGAACCCCGGCCCGCCGTATCAGCTCCAGGGCCACATGATGCGCCGGCATCCGCACGCCGACTAGAGGGCGGCCAGCCGTCACCGCATCGGGCACCGCTGCTGTTCGCGGCAGCAGCAGCGTCAAGGGTCCCGGCCAGAAGGCATGGATCAGCTTGCGCGCCGCTTCGGGAACACGCTCAACCAGTCCGTCAAGCATCGCAACATTGGCCACATGCACAATCACTGGGTCCCACGCTGGCCGCTGCTTGGCCGCAAAGATGCGGTTCACCGCCGCTGCGTCCAAGGCATTTGCGCCCAGGCCGTATACGGTCTCAGTGGGCAGAGCCACAAGCCCGCCGGCGCGCAGAATCTGCGCTCCGCGTTCCAGAGCCTTCTCGGCCCCGGGACTTTCCAGGTGCGCCGGATCGATCACTAGTCGCAATGTCTTCACGCTTCTATTGTCGCCTGTAGCGGGCAAACACCGCCACTAAGCAGTCTGATTCACGCTTGACGCCGCGTTGTTGGTAGGCATAGTCTGATTGACAAATCAAAAAGGCTATCGTCACCACTCATGCTGGACCCTCCAACTCGCAAAAGTTGACCGCCCGCTATACTGTGACGAAAGTCTCCAACTCAGGAGATTCTTATGCGTCGGTTTTCCTTGTACATCGCTCTGGCAAGCATAGTTCTTTGGCCGCTGGATTTGGCCGCTCAGAATATGAAGCCGGTGTCAAAACCCTCCTGGAAGTCCCTCGAAGTCAAACATTTCACCACTGCCGAAGGAGTTCTGCTATCGGCGAATTTCTCGAAGTACTTCAACACGAGCTTTCTCGCCGAATTGCAGAGACTCAATGTTGCCGATCAAATTGTCGAAGAAGGAACGCCGGTAAACGATACCCAAGGCCCCCACGGCTTCAAGCCCCAATTCATCGTTCTGGAAGGCAAGTTCGTAAAAGTTCATGAAGGCCACCAGAAGGGTGACAAATTTGAGGCAGGCTCTGCTGACCTCGAGATCCGTTTCTTCCTAGGGAACAATCATAAGGAATTCCGTTTCGGTGCCTGTGCTATTTGTCCGTTGTTCAAGCCGAAGGTTGCGCTCAACGGATCGCTCCAGAATGATGAACAGAAGGTAGCGGAATCGGCCGGAGTCGAGGCTGCGGACGCGGTTCGGAAGCTCATATACCCAGGCAAGGCGAGCTGGCTTAAAGATTTAGGCATGTAACGCGATAATTTGATCGAACCCGCGCTTCATGCACGTCCAGAAAAAACAACCGGTCCCTTGCGGGCGCGGGTCCGCCGGGGCAGCGGCCACCCATAGTTGCAAAGAACATGCACCGCCGCCTATTCGCATGAAGACCGGATGTCCGTTTGTAGCCCAGCTCGCTGTCCCCTGCCGTATACTCACAGCTGACGATGCCCATCGAGACCGAAATCAAATTCCGCGTGGAGGAGTTAGCCGAGCTTGCCCGGCGGCTTGAGGCTGCAGGCTTCAGCCTGCAAACTCCGCGCGCTTTCGAGACGAACGTCCTCTATGACACGCCGGACCGCGCGATGCGGGCGCGAACCGAGATTCTGCGCATTCGCAACTATGCCGGGCGCTGCACCGTGACTCACAAGCGGTTGCCTGATTCGGGCCCCGGCGAAGACACCCACAAGCACCGCATCGAGAATGAGACTGAGGTGGCCGACGGGGCGGCATTGGAGCAAATCTTTCTCTCCCTTGGCTTGGTCGCCGCCTTTCGTTATGAAAAATGGCGTGCGGAGTGGAGCGACGGTGAGGGCCATTGCGTCGTCGATGAAACTCCCATCGGCAACTACGCTGAATTGGAAGGCACTGCCGAGTGGATTGACCGCGCCGCCGCCCGCCTGTGCATCAGTCCGGCACAGTACATCACCCTCAGCTATGGGCGCCTTTTCGATCTCTGGCGCAACGAACACAACTCCACCGCTCAGGATCTCACCTTCGCGGCTATAGGAACAGCCATTAGCCATTAGCTTTTCGATGGGGAGAACTCCCGGCTTTGCCGGGGTGGCAGTAGAAGAGCGGCGTCCCTACGGGACTCCGGATGAATGGTTGGTTTTGCCAACCCCACCCCACGCTGAAGCGCGGGGCTAACAACCATTGCGCCTATGGCGCAGAATCGGGCTTTGGTTCTCCCCTATCCGCGGCCAGGAGCTAGAAGCAAGCAGCTGTATTTCCCCATTCCCACGGTAATCAGAACCTCAAAATACGCTAATGGAGGCCTTTCCATCGCCGATAACTTCAATGAGCGGTTAAATAACCCTGAGGTGTCTGATGAACAACAATCGCTTTGAGTTTCGGCCCAACTGGATGCGCGCGCCGGACTCCGGCTGATGCAGGCAGCCGCTTTGGCGCTCATGGTGGTGCTGGCCATGCCTTCGATTGCGGCAGATGAACGCGCCATCAAGACGCGGACCACGCCTGTTTATCCCGAGATGGCCCGGCGCATGAAAATCACCGGCGTAGTCCGGCTGACGGTCGCCGTGAATCAGGATGGCAAGGTAATAGACGTAAAACCGATCAGCGGACAAGGAATACTCGTCGCCACCGCCGTAGAAGCCGTGCACAATTGGAAATATGAACCAGGTTCCAGCGTCACCACGGTGGATGTGCCGATCAACTTCACCAACTAGCAGTCAGGACTGCGAAGGCGCAGGACGAAGGCAGGAAAAACAGCCCGCCACCATTCCTGCGGGCATCGAACACCAGAGTACGATCATCTTCTGAAAACCCGATTCGCGCGTCGCGAGAACTACGTGTATTCCGGAATCTCTCCCGCGTTTTATCGGCCTCAGAACATTCTTCCCCGAAGCAGTCAGATGGGAGCAACCCGTTCCATGTCGATTCTCAACCTGAATTCCGATGCTCCCAGTACGATCTCCATCGCGCTCATCGATCCGGACGATCAGCGCCGCGAAGAGGCAACCGGCTTTCTGGCGGGGTTTCATGGTACGACGGTGCGGGAGTTTTCATCCTTTCCTGCAAACCTCGACGATCTTCCACGGATGCTGCGTCAGCATTACGACGCCATTCTCATCGGCCTGGACAGCGATCCGGAGCGCGCTTTCGACGTAGTAGAGGGCCTATGCGCCTGCAACTCCGCGACCGTGATGGTCTATAGCGCGCAGTCCAGTCTGGAGACGGCCGTGCGCTTCATGCGCGCCGGCGCCCGCGAGTTTCTCACCTTGCCCTTGCTTCAAACCGAAATGGCCGATGCCCTGGAAAGGTTATCGGCCCGCCGTCTGGAGACGCCCCACGGCAAACGAAAACCTAAAAAACTATTCGTCTTTCTGGGCGTCAAAGGCGGCTGCGGTGTTACCACCATAGCTTCCAATTTCGCCATCGCGCTGGCTCAGGAGTCCAATCAACGGACGCTGTTGATCGACTTTGGGCTACCTCTGGGAGACGTGGCCATCAACCTTGGAATCGTCGCCGAGTATTCCATCACCAACGCCTTGCAGGATCCCAGCCGCCTGGACGCCAACTTCCTTCGCTCGCTGCTCACCAGACACAGCTCCGGATTAGCCGTACTCCCCGCGCCGGGAGAATTCTCCCCCATGCAGCCCCCCCCCGAGGCCATCGATAAACTGCTGGCCGTCGCCCGGCAGAGCTTCGATTATGTGGTGGTCGATGCCGGCTCAAGAATCGACTTAACAGATACGGCTATATTTGATGAATCTGCCAATATCTACCTCATCGCCCAAATCGGCGTTTCCGAATTGCGTAACGTCCATCGCATGATCACGCAACTGTACTCTACGCGCGGGAACAGGCTGCAGATCGTTCTCAACCGCTATCCGCCTCACGCCCTGCTATTCGATGAGCATCAGATTGCCAAGGCGCTCACCAAGCCCGCCCAGTGGAAGATTCCCGACGACTATGTTACAGCGCGCCGCATCCGCAGCAACGCCATTCCGGTCGTGCTGGAAGACTCGCCCATCTCCAAGGTGATCCGGCAGATGGCCAGAACCGCCTGCGGCATGCCCGCCGAGGCGGAGAAGAAAAAAGGCTTTTCTCTCTTTGGAAGAAAGAAAGAGCCTGCCGACCGAATCATGCTTATAGCCGGCGAGCCGGAAGAAGCGTAAATCAGTCTGCTCCGCTCATTTGAAAAAGAGTTCTGACGATTTGGAGATTCTGGGATAAACTATGCACTGTTGCAGGCAACTTGGAGTTGCAGTGCACTATGCCAGAGTTACACGAAGATCCAGGCGCCCATGGTGCTGGCGTCATATCCGTGGCGCTGTTCGGCCCGAACGAACCGCGCCGCAAGGCAATAGCCACGGCTCTTGCCGAATGCCCCGGGGTGCGCGTTCAGGAGTTTTCTTCCTACCCTGCCGACATCGATGAGGTACCCAAGATGCTGGAGGAGCATCACGACGTCGTCATCGTCGACCTGGACGGTGATCCGGAACTCGCCCTCAATATAGTGGAGAGTATCTGCGACGATGGTTCCCGGACCGTGATGGTCTTTTCGGAGAAGGCTAATCATGGACTGGTGGTGCGGTGCATGCGCGCTGGCGCCCGTGAGCTTCTCGTTCTGCCCATCACCGCCGCCGATATGGCTGATGCTCTGGCTCGCATCACAGTCCGTCTTCCTGGGTCTCGACCCGCCAAAAGGAAAGCCGGCCATTTATTTGTGTTTCTCGGCGCCAAGGGCGGCTGCGGAGTTACTACCATCGCCGCCAATTTCGCGGTATCGTTGGCCCAGGAGTCTGGCGAAAGAACGCTGTTGATCGACCTTGGTATCCCACTGGGAGACGTGGCGATCAATCTCGGGATCGCTGCTACGTTTTCGACACACGACGCTTCTCAGGATCCCAGCCGGTTGGATACGAATTTTCTTGCTACGCTGCTGACCAGGCATGCCTCGGGATTATTCGTCCTTGCGGCTCCAGGGGAATTTTCCCGGACCGAGGTCACCGTGGACGCTGTCGATAAACTGCTGGCAGTCGCCCGCAAGAGCTTCGATTACGTGGTGGTGGATGCGGGATATAGACATGATTTGAAGGATTCGGGTCTCTTTGACACTTCCGCTACCACCTATCTGGTCACTCAGGTCGATATTTCCGAACTGCGAAACTCAAATCGCCTGATCTCCCAGTTCTTCACCACCAAGGGCCGTAAACTCCAAATCGTCCTCAACCGGTTTACACCTCAAAATATACTCTTCGATGAAGAGCATATTACGAAGGCGCTCACCAGGCCGGCCCAGTGGAGGATTCCCAACGATTTTGCCACTGCCCGGAGAACCCGGCACGCCGCCACTCCCCTTGCACTGGAAAACTCGCCCATCTCAAAGGTAATCCGGCAGATGGCACGTAAAGCCTGCGGATTGCCCGAAAAAGATACGAAGAAAAAGGGCTTCAGCTTCTTCGGGAAAGCGCGCTGACCGTTTCCCAGGCGGCGCTCAGCTACTAACCGGCCCCATGGCATTTTTTGTATTTCTTTCCGCTTCCGCAGGGACAGGGATCGTTGCGTCCCACCTTTTCGCCTGTTCGCCGCTGCACGGGCTGGCTTGAGTCTCCTGCGCCTGCCATGCTGGCTGCCTCCAGCTCCCGATGCTTTTTGCGCTGGAACTCCTTCTCCAACGCATCGATGGTCGTGGAGGGTTGGCGCGTGGAAATCCCAATCTCTCGCGGCTCCGCATCCAGCGTCAGAGGCCGGGCGCTGCTGGCCACCGGCGGCGCTTTCGGAACTTCCCGCCGCACTGCTGGCGCCGCATCCATCGGCTGGCCATCCGGTCCGATGATCTGCATGCGGAAGAGGTACCGGACCGTGTCCTCCTGAAACTTGAGCATCATGGCCTCGAACATGTCGAAGGACTCCCGCTTGTATTCCACCAGCGGGTCCCGCTGCGCATAGCCGCGCAACCCGATCCCTTCTTTCAGGTGGTCCATCGAGAGCAAGTGGTCCTTCCACAGCCCATCGATCACGCTCAGCATCACCATCCGCTCGTGGTAGCGCATGGTGGCCGGCGAGAGTATCCGCTCCTTGGCCTCGTACTGCTCCTTCAGCTTGCCGAAGATGGCCTCGCCCAACTCGTGCCGGCCCAAATCCAGCGGCCTGATTCCGACCGCCGAGAAACTCAGCCCGAAGTGGTCAATGAGCTTGCCCTCCATCCCCTTCAGGTCCCACTGTTCCGGATGCAGTTTCTCGCCGGCATACTCATCCAGAATGCCGCTCAGAATTCCGCCGACGTAATCCTCCAGAATCAGATCTCGCTGGTCCACGCCCTCCAGCAGTTGGCGGCGCAGGCCGTAAACCGCCTCGCGCTGCTTGTTCATTACGTCGTCGTATTCGAGTAGGTGCTTGCGCGATTCGAAGTTCTGCGCCTCAACCGCCTTCTGCGCTCCCTCGATGCGCTTGGTGATCATCTTCGACTCAATGGGCTCGTCCTCTTGCATGCCCATTCGCTGCATCATGGCGCCCATCCACTGCTTGGCGAAGATGCGGATCAAGTCGTCTTCCAGCGAGAGAAAAAATCTTGACTCGCCGGGGTCGCCCTGGCGGCCCGCGCGCCCGCGCAACTGGTTGTCAACGCGCCGCGACTCGTGCCGCTCCGTGCCCAGAATGAACAGGCCGCCGGCCTCGATCACCTGGTCATGCTCCTCGTGCGCCGCATCCGCGTGAACCTTGAAAACCTCCGCCCACTCCGGCTCGGCGACCTCAAACTCCTGCCCCTGGTAGTAGAAGCGCAGAAATCCCGGCGGGGCCATGGGATTGATGGCGCCTTCGGCCACGCTGATGGCCCGCGCGTTGTTCTTCTTCACCAGCTCCTGCCGGGCCATGAAGTCCGGATTGCCGCCCAGAAGAATATCGGTGCCGCGGCCGGCCATGTTCGTCGAGATGGTCACCGCCCCCAGCCGCCCGGCCTGCGCCACAATCTCCGCCTCGCGCTCATGGAACTTGGCGTTCAGCACCACGTGCTTGACGCCCTTGCGCGCCAGAATCCCCGACAGCCGCTCGCTCTTTTCAATCGAGGTAGTGCCCACCAGCACCGGCTGCTTCCGCTCGTGCAGTTGCGAAATGTCCTCGGCCACCGCTTTGAACTTGGCCTTCTCGACCAGATAAACCACATCCGGATTCTCCAGCCGCAGCAACGGCCTGTTGGTGGGAATGACCACAATTTCCAGCTTGTAAATCTTCTCGAACTCCGCCGCCTCCGTCTCCGCCGTGCCGGTCATACCGCTCAGCTTCTTGTACAGGCGGAAGTAGTTCTGGAAGGTGATGGTGGCCAGCGTCTGGTCTTCCTTGCGGATGCTGACGCCCTCCTTGGCCTCGATGGACTGATGCAGCCCATCCGACCAGCGGCGGCCCGGCATCAGGCGGCCGGTGAAGGTGTCCACGATGATCACCTCGCCGTCCTTGACCACGTACTCCACATCCCGCTTGTAGAGCGCTTCCGCCTTAATGGCCGTCTCGACGTAGTGCTTCATCTCCCAGTTTTCAGCGTCGGCGATGTTGCCGATGCCCAGCGTCCTCTCGATGGTTACCCAGCCCTCGTCGGTGACGCCGATGGTTCGCTGCTTCTCATCCACAATGTAGTCGCCGGTCAGGTACTTTTCACCCTCTCGGAGTTGCAGGCCCAACTCCGCGCAACGCTGCGTGTCGCTGGCTTCAATCTCCTCGCCCTTCACCAGTTGCGGAACGATCTTGCGCGCCGCGGCGTACTTGTCGGTTGTCTGCTCGGTCGGCCCGGAGATAATCAGCGGCGTCCGCGCCTCGTCAATCAGAATCGAGTCCACCTCGTCCACGATGGCGTAGTAGTGCCCGCGTTGCACGCAATCTTTTAACTCAAATTTCATGTTATCGCGCAGGTAGTCGAAGCCGAACTCATTGTTGGTTCCGTAGGTGATGTCGGCCAGGTAGGCTTCACGGCGCTCGTTGTCGTCCAGGTCATGGACGATGACTCCGACGGAGAGTCCCAGAAATTCGTAGATCTTGCCCATCCACTCGGCGTCGCGCTTGGCCAGGTAATCGTTCACCGTGACCACGTGCACGCCGTGCCGGGCGAGCGCATTCAGGTAGCAGGAGAGCGTGGCCACCAGCGTCTTGCCTTCGCCGGTCTTCATCTCGGCGATCTTGCCCTGGTGCAGTACCATGCCGCCGATCAGCTGCACGTCGAAGTGGCGCATCTGGACAGCCCGCCAGCCCGCCTCGCGCACCACCGCAAAGGCCTCGGGCAGAATCTCCTCCAGAGCCTCCCGCTCGGCCGCATCCTGCTCCGCAGCCCGCCGCTCGGCAACCTCCCGCGCCTCCGCCTCCCGACCCTCCTCCCGCAGCTCATCGGGGCTCTCAAACTTCTTTAGCCGCTCCTCGACCCGCGCCGCAATCCGCGCCCGGAACTCCGCCGTTTTGGCCCGCAACTGCTCGTCGGACATCTTCTTCGTGTCCGCTTCCAGGGCGCCAATAACCGCCACCATAGGCATCAACCGCTTGATCAGGCGCTCGTTCGCCGTGCCAAAAATCTTGGTCAGAACTTTATCGAAAAACACAGGAGTCTCCGTATACCAGTGTAAATGGTGGGGGTTGCAGTCGCCCTTCCAACCCGCGTAAAGGCACTGGCTCATCTTAAAAAGATGAATATCAATCTTGTTCCGGCAAAGGGGATGTTTCAGGCGAATGCGGCGGCTGGAAAGGGAGAGAGCAACCCGCAGGGGCTAAAGCCCAGCTCATTTTGCGGCACTTGCGGCACGACTGAAGTCGTGCCCTAATACAAGGCGAAAACGTGTTCACGTCCTCAGGAGGATGCCGGAGGTAAGTTGATATTCATCCTTGAAAAACGCCGGCTTAACAAACTGCGGAATGCACCGGTTTTGTATCAGGGCATGGCTTCAGCCATGCCGCAACTGCAACAAAATGAATTTGGGCTTTAGCCCCTGTTCCCCTTCTTCTTTGCCAAATAGTTGTAGCAATAAGGATATTGGCCGGGAGAATCGGCCAGTCCTGCTTTCACCGGGTTCTGGGCAATGTACTCCCGATATCGCAAAAAGCTTTCCTCGTCATCGGCTCGCGTCTCGGAAAACCCGTGTTGCCAGACCTCCCCCAAATACTGGGATTCCCGTGGACCGTCATGAGCAGATGCACGTGATCCGGCATGATCACAAAATCGTGCAGCAGAAATATTCTTTCCGCCACACACGACCGCAAAACGTCGACGAGAAGCATTGCATTCCGTTCGGACTGCAATAGGCATCGTCCCATGCTGGTCTTGGTTGTGGCAAAGAAAATGCGCGACGAACTGAGCAGTTTCTCCGGAATGGCGTTGCGGGCGGGTCTTGCCATAGCAGGGGCTAAAGCCCGAATCCTCCTTGCAGCTCTGCGGCACGGCTAAAGCCATGCCCTGATACAAAACCATATTCTATCGATGAACTCCTACGTTTCGCGCTTTTCGCGTCAAGGGTGGGATACCACGAACTCTGGGTGCTCCAGGTCCGGGGTCCCCATGGACAGGTCTTTGTCCATGGGGTGGAGGTCCCGATTTTGGGACCTGGGTTCGAACAACCACCCAACTCAAAGCCGCAAGACCAGCCTCTCCACCGGCTCGCCGCGACGAATTCGTTTGTACTGGCGGTTCAGTTGTTTCGTGGGGCTTTCCGGATCGCCCTCATCGTCCTCATCCGCGTCTTCGTCCTGCTTTACCTCCACGACATTGTCGACGCTGGGCCGGTAAAAGACCTGTAAAAAGAGAAATGCAATTCCCAGTGCCGATGAAGACGGACAAAATCCGGAGTTCTTTCTTCCCAGCCATTGATTCAGCCGCCAACGAGCGCGCAGAAAGCAGTAGCGAACAAGAATGATGCCAATCGCCAGAAATGGCGCGCCCATGGCAATGAAACCCAATACAAAAGGATCGACGTGCATCAGCAACCCCACGAATCGCAGGCAAAACTTCTCGAAGAAATAAGCCGAGGCCGCAGAACAACCGAAGCTGTTCTGGAGAGCCGGACCAGTTCTGAGTGAATTAAGCGAGTCGGAAGGGTGGCGGGCGCTGGAAGAGGGTGGGAAGCGTTGGAGCGTCCGGTACACGGCCAAGGTACTCATAAGCCAGCGGCGCAAACAGGCTCAGTGGCGAGATGACTCCAATAAATAGAAGCGGCAGAATCGCAACCCAATCCGCGTTACTTCCGGAGTGGGTGTGCGGGAGCAGCAGGCATACAAGCGCAATTCCGATTGCGATGGCCGCAATCAGACACCAGATTCGCCGCTGCCGGTTTTGCATCATCTTAGCTCCACTCTCTTTAGTATACCGATCTCCCGCCCCTTTAGGCCGGGCGTGTATAACGGAAAGATGAAACCGTTCGGATACGGCTGGCCCATGTGGACTTCTATCGCCATGTGGTGCGTCATCGAAATCTACTGGGATATATCCAAAAGAAACACTGCTCCGGAGACCGATTCGGAGTCACGGCAATCGCGGTGGATGCATCTCTTGTTACTGAGCGCAGCCCAGTTTCTCATTTTTCTGCCCGTTCAAGGGCTACGGCAGCGGTATCTGCCCGCATCCGCCCTCGTCACCGCAACAGGTCTTATCCTCAATGTGGCGGGCGTAGTGTTGGCGATCTGGTCGCGCCGATGCCTGGGACGCTACTGGAGTGGCAAAATCACCATCAAAGTCGATCATCAATTGATTCGCAGCGGTCCCTACCGAGTCATTCGGCATCCCATCTATACAGCCATGTTGATTCTGTATCTCGGCACGGCGGTTGTCTCCGGCGAGTTGCACGCACTGATGGGTTGGGCCTTGGCCATCATCGCGTATCTACGCAAGATAAAGCTGGAAGAGGCCAATCTCATCAAGGCATTTGGCGAGGAATATCGTAACTATTGCAGTGAATCCCGGGCTTTGCTTCCAGGGGTGTTTTGACAATCCTCTGATAAGCCGCTCTCTTGCCGTACTATCAATCTTCGTCCCGTAAAACAAACTGGAGATTATTGCGGAAAAATAACTGATCTGCTGGCTCGCCGTCTTTCTGTTTTATGTTTCCTGTTCCCCGCCCCGTACAATGAGAAAGAAAGCAGCCCCCGCTCAGCCGATGGCCGACGAAGAGAAAACGCCTCAAAAACCCGATGACGACCTGACTGGCAAGGTCTACGACTCCCGGCTCATGCGCCGCCTCGGCCACTATCTGCGCCCCTACTGGTGGCAGGCCGCCGTCTCCACACTGGCTGTCTCGCTCAAATCCCTCTGCGACGTCACCGGTCCCTACCTGATCATGGTGGGCATCGACCGCTACTTCCCCAAAGACTCCGGCTCCTCGCTTTCCGCCAACCTCTTCGCCCACGCCCTGGGCACGACCAACTGGCTCTCGCGCCGTCTTCCCGCCGATCCCTACCTGGGCATCACCCGCCTGGCCACTATTTTCCTTGCCGCCCAGCTCGCCGCCTACTTCTTCGAGTTCATTCAGATCTACCTGATGCAATGGACCGGGCAGAAGCTCATGTTCGACCTGCGCCGTGACATCTTCCGGCACATGCAGCGCATGCACATCGGCTTCTTCGACACCCACTCTGTCGGCCGACTCGTCACCCGCATCACCTCCGACGTGGACGCCATCAACGAGATGTTCACCGCCGGCGTGCTGGCCATCATCGACGACTTTCTCAACCTCGCCATTATGGCCGCCCTCATGCTCACCATTAACTGGCGGCTGGCCCTGCTGGCTTTCTCCGTGCTGCCCCTCATCCTGATCGTCACCCGCCTCTTCCGCGATCACGTGCGGGAGAGCTACCGGAGGGTGCGCACGGCCATCGGGCGCATCAACAGCTTCACGCAGGAGCATATCTCGGGGATGAGCGTGGTGCAGCTCTTCAACCGCGAAAAGCGCGCTTTTGACGACTTCGAGGACGTCAATCGCCAGCACATGGTCGCCTTCAAGGACACCATCTTCGCCTACGCGCTCTTTTATCCGGCGGTCGATTTACTCTCCATGGTGGCCATTGCGCTGGTCGTCTGGAGGGGTGGCTTCGGCGTGCTGAGCATTCCTCCCGTAGTCACCATCGGCGTGCTCAACATGTTCGTGCAATACTCGCTGCGCTTCTGGCGGCCCATCCAGGACATGAGCGACAAGTACAACATCCTGCAATCGGCTATGGCCGCTGGCGAGCGCATCTTCAGACTTCTGGATACCCCTGCGGAGATTGTCAGCCCGTCGCATCCCCTCCGCGGAGACGGCAGCAACCGGATTGAGTTTCGCCACGTCTGGTTTACCTATCAGAAGCTGACGGAAAAGCAGCAAGCCGCCGTGGCTGCGGCGATTGCCAGCAAATCCACCGCCGATATACTGCCCGGCCTGGACGGCATCGAGTGGGTTCTCAAGGACGTCTCCTTCACCGTCGAACCCGGCGAGACGGTGGCTATTGTCGGCCACACTGGAGCGGGCAAGACCACCCTCACCAGCCTGATGATGCGCTTCTACGAGGTGACCGCCGGGCAAATTCTCCTCGACGGCATCGACCTGCGCCAGCACGACCTCGCCGCGCTCCGCCAGCACTTCGCCGTTGTCCTTCAGGACCCGTTTCTCTTCACCGGCACGCTGGCCGAAAACATCCGCTTCGGCAATGAAGCCATCACCGACGCCGATCTGCGCCGGGCTGCGCGGGACGTCAACGTGCTGGATTTCATCGAGAGCCTGCCGCATCAATTCGACGAGCCGGTGCAGGAGCGCGGCAACTCGCTCTCCACAGGCCAGAAGCAGCTCATCAACTTTGCCCGCGCTCTGGCCTTCAATCCCCGCATCTTGATTCTGGATGAGGCCACATCGAGCGTGGACACCGACACCGAGCTGCGCATTCGCGGCGCGCTGGAACGCATGGTCGAAGGCAGGACCAGCGTGCTGATTGCCCATCGGCTGAGCACTGTGCAGCGGGCGGAGACGATTCTGGTGATGCACAAGGGCCAGTTACGCGAAATGGGAACGCATCAGGAATTATTGGCCCATCGCGGCCTCTACTGGAAGCTCTACCAGTTGCAGTACAAGGACCAGGAACAGTTGTCAGGGGTCAGTGATCAGTTGTCAGCCGGTCCGGTGCATGAGCCCTCCATCGCGCAGGCAATTTAGGAACTGCCCGTTCAGCAGGTCTCCCAGGTCTCAGAATCGGGACCTGGGGTACTCGACAAAGTGGGCTACGCAGTGATCGCGGTGTCGAACTCTGTGTAATTGTCGAGGTGATCTTTGATGATCAGATAGCACTCGCAAGAGGCCTTGGTGAGCCCCGCGACGTCGAGGATGCGGATTTCTCCGCGGGTATATTCGATAAGTCCTCTTTGCTTGAGAATCCCGGCCGCCGTAGAAATAGTGGGACGGCGACCTCCAAGCATGTCTGCGAGAAACTCATGCGAAATCTTGAACGTGTTGACGTGCGCGCGGTCCGCGCAGAGCAACAGCCAGCGCGCGAGCCGCTGTTCGAAGTTGTGTTTCGCATTGCATCCGGCCGATTGCATGGCCTGAATGAGTTGTGCCTGAACATAGCGCAGAGCCAGAAACTGAAAGTGGCCGCCAAGGCGGAACTCTCTTCTCGCGTCCTCCACGTGGCAGCTATATCCATGACCGGCAATCTGGGTGTAGACGCGATTCAGGCTCTTTTTTGTTCCCATCAGAGCGGAGATGCCGATGACCGACTCATAACCGAACATCCCTACCTCGACCTGAGACCCATCCTTGAAGGTTGTCGTCATCGACGCCATCCCCTCTTCGAGAAAATAGAGGTTGTCGATCGGGTCGCCAGTGTTTTCGATTTCGTGTTTCAGCTCGAATTTGACCGGGCGCGGGCGAAGGCGCTCAATGATCTCCCCGTCCAGAGCCTTCAAAAGCGTGTTCTTATAATTACTCGTGCTCAAGGAATCCTCACTTTCAAACAAAACCCTATCACAATTAGTATGCGCAAAGCTTACTATTCCTGACAAAGTTCGGTTATGTCAGATACCGTACAAAGATTTTTGGGTTATGTAAAAAAACGTACAACGACTGTCAGAATATGCGAGTAGATTAAATTTAGATGATCCGTCAATCTACTCTTTCGAGGTGAGAAGCATGACCTTTGACCTCGCCGCCTTTCTGGCCACGGCAGGAGTGGGACGCAGACTCGTCCGATTGAAGCCCAGGCAGGTCTTCTTTGCGCAGGGAAGTCCGGCTGACTCCATCTTTTATCTTCAGACGGGCCGCGCAAAACTCACCGTTGTTTCGCATGAGGGGAAGGAGGCTACCATCGCGCTTATCCCCGCCGGGGAATTCGTTGGAGATGAGTCGCTGGCCAGCCTGGGCGCGCTGCATATGGCCACTGCCAGCGCCATTACCCCCTGTACCGCGCTGGAGATCGCGCGGGAAGAGATGATCCGCGTGATGCACGAGGAGAATTCCCTCTCCGAAATGTATTTGAAATTTCTGCTGGCCAAGAGTATGCGAGCCCAGGCCGATCTTGTCGACCAGCTTTTTAACTCCAGCGAAAGGCGCCTGGCGAGAATTCTCCTGATCCTGGCCGAATTCAATGAACCGGATAAGCCGGAACATCTGGTTCCTCCCATCACCCAGGAAACTCTGGCGGAGATGGTCGGCACCACCCGCTCCCGCGTCAGCTTCTTCATGAATCGCTTTCGCAAGCTCGGCCTCATCGAATACAACGGCCGCATCCGGGTCCACAAGGCGCTGCTCAATGTGGTTCTGCACGATCGATTCACAGAGCGTAACCCCGAGAGACCTCCTGGTTCGGCCACTCCACGTGTTCGATCGAAGCCGGCCGCGCGCGTCTAGGGCGGTTCAGGTGGCTGCCGGTAATCTCAATTATCGACCCACCGGGGCTAAAGCCCGCGATGACTCTGTTGGCTATATGCGGAGGTTGAAATCCACGCCTCCCTGCGGAAACCTTCCCTCAGGGGCTAAAGCCCACGACTATTGACTGCATTTGCGGCACGACTGATGTCGTGCCCTGATACAAAGCACGATGAAGGTGGAGTTCGCCGAATTCCACCTTAGGCACAAAAACAAAGACGTGCCGAAGGTGGGGCACCCGCATCAGTGATATCCGCGGTTGATTCAACCCTTCTATGCGACATCGATCACAATGAGCGTGATATCGTCCTGCTGGACCATGGAGGATGGCTGCCACAGGCGAATCTCGATGAGCAGTTGATCGACCAACTCAGACTGCGGGAGTGACTTATTCTTGCGAATCACCTGCTCGAGCTTGGAGTCGCCAAAAGAAACGCCGCTGGCGTTCTCGGGTTCAGTCACGCCATCGGTATACAGCAGAAAGCGGTCGCCTGGATTGATGGTCATCTCACAAACGGGGTAGTCGGGCTCGCTCATGACTCCGAAGAGCAGGCCATTGCTTTCGATGCGCTCCAGTTTGTCTCCACGCCAGCGCAGCAGCGGCGGATGCCCCGCGGCGGAGTAGCGCGCTATGTGATTCTCAGTATCCAGCCACAAATAGGACGCGGTAACAAACTGATCGTGAAGTTGCCCGGAAAGAACGCGATTCAACCCGCGCATGACCTCCCGCGGGTCATGGGCGCTGGGCAGGATGGATTGCAGCGCCACCTTGATCATTGAGGCGATGAGCGCAGCCGGGACGCCGTGTCCGGAGACATCCGCAACGAGAATGCCAACCCGGTTCTCATCGACAGGAATGAAATCGTAAAAATCGCCGGCTACGGCGGTCATGGGGCGATAGGCGGCAGAGATGTGAAGGTTGCTGAGTTCGGGACCTGCGCCGGGGAGAATCGAGGTTTGTATCCTGTGGGCGATGGCAAGCTCATTTTCAATCGACAGCAGACGGCGTTCGTTGGCATAGACTCTCTGCATGGCGACATAGCCTAAAGAGAACAGCAGAGCCGCAAACCCCAGGTCATCCCAGATATGGGGAAGCTTGTAACCCAGAGGGCGCGCCACGTTGACACACAGAGCCTCCACGGTGAAAAAAATTAAACCAACAGCCAGAACGCCGCGGTTGGGCAGAACGAAATACCTGCGAGAGAGCCGGGGCAGCACCAGTACAGTCACCAGGACAAGGAGGAGGCAGGTAGCAAGGAGTTCGTTGTAGAGGATCAATTTGTTCTTCGAGCCGGTAAAGACGAAGAAGCCAATCCCGGCCACGCCAATGGCCAATCCCGCGAGAATCACTATCTTGAGAAAGGACCGTATTTTGCCGGCAATCAGTTCCAGAAACGCGAGCGAAGCAACTACCAAGACGAAGTAGGCGCTGATCGTGTCCACGTATGGCACAATGGCCAGAAACCAGCGCGGCATTTGCGCCACGTCTGCCAGCGAATCAGCCAGGGGCCGGGCTCCATAGAGGGCGCTCCAGAGGCCCAGCCACAGAATGGCGCGTACGCCGCTCCGCCGGCGAATCGCCGCAATGCAGCCGGCAGCCAATCCCATAAACACGAAGACAGTTCCCTGGATGATGCCATGGAGGTCATCGCCGGGTATGATCAGAGGTTGAGCTTGCATACGCGCACCTAACAGTCACAGCAAAGATAGCAGAGTAGGGTTGTTGACCACTGGGCGGCACATGAAACTGGGACGAAAACGCAATTCTAATTCTCGAACTACGTCCAGGAGATTTCGATGCCATGCGCGGTGGCGCGGATGTTGGGCGGCTTGTGTTGAGTGAGAATTCGGATGGCGGAGAATCCTCCGCCGAGCACGCAGACCGCTCCGCCGCCTACGAGCAGGCCCAGCTTGCTGGTCGGTTCCGGATCAAGGAATGCCAGGATCACCATGGTGAGGCCGACGCCGCTCATGCCGAGCGCCACGCTGACGCCGGCAATCTCCCGCCGGGAGAGGCCGGAGATTCTGGCCATCTGCAACAACGTCTGGTCTTCGGGATTAATGCCGAGGTTAGCATCGTCTATGATCACGCCGGAGAGACGGGAGCGGTAGAGGAGCGCCAGCGTTCGCAGCCAGTTGGGATCGGAGGTGCGGACGATCTTCTCGCGGGAATCATCCATGGGATAGAGTTTATACCCTGAGAGCTGGCGGGCGAGGCCGGGCCGATACGCCGGATCATCCAATCACAAGCAATCGATAAAAAACTAAAAGACTACAGATATCCCACCTTAGGCACAAGAAGTTTCAAGAAGCAGATCCTTCGACTCCGCTACGCTCCGCTCAGGATGACAGTGCCGAAGGTGGGGCACCCGGTGTGGAATCATGCGAACCCAGGTCCCCAAATGCGAGGGACCTGGGGCACCCATTTTCAAGAAGTAGCGGACGAAAGTCAGAGAAAAAACAAAGGCGCCAGAAACCGGAGTCTCTGGCGCCTCGATCGCGGTGAACCACAGGTTGCTCGGACCAAGCATCGTCCCGTTCAGCTTTCCGATGCGTCCACGAGTTGCCCCGCGTCCTGCATCTTTCCGCTGTGCCGGCGATGGAGCTTCGAGTTGCCTCGAATCCCCGATCCTTCGGCGCGCAACGAATGAATCTCCGGGTTTCCCCGCATCTCCTCTTCTGCGACGCCTCTTGATGCGTCCGCGGTTGCCCGCAGATTGCATCTTCCGTCAGTGCCGACGGTAAAGCCCGCGGGTTGCCCCGCGCGCTCACTCCCTCGACTGCCCCCGGCGACTGGCTGCGGCGAGTTGCCTCGCACAGCCCGCCCTCCGGCGGCGCCATCGCTGCGTCTACGGGTTGCCCCATATCCTGCAGCCACGGCTGGGCCGATGTGACTCCCCGACTTTCGGCAAACCTTGCATCCCCGGCGTGGCCGAGGATGAATCTTTGCTTCCAGCCGGCTCCTGCACATTCCCAACTAGCTCTGGATGCAATCTCGATTGAACCTCGAACTCCCTGCCGTCGCCAGCCTGAAGCACGCGCTCGATCGGATGGTGCATCGTCCTGCCAGCGGGGAACTGCGTTTCCGATCCCCTGGAGCTCACCAACTGAAGAGGAGCTTAGGCCTGTCAAATCTGTGGAAGCAAGTGCAAAAAAGGAAATAATCTGTGGATTTCACCAGTTATAGTGCATAAATCGACGCACGGCACGATGCGATCAGCGTTTGGCTCAGAAATGGGGGCATAGGGCAGTATTGCTGTTTCCCACCCATTCCGCACAAAACACGGAATGGATGATTGCATGACAGCGTCGGCTCCCTCGACCTGAGTAAACTGGTTGCGGCTAAACGACCACGAATCTCGGGAGGAAGGAGCCGAACATGATGATTATAGGTTGTGATTTTCATC
>Ga0181527_1000959_pt1 | contig 31231 bp, 26 predicted proteins | sample PEATcosm2014_Bin_30_FD_119762 | JGI IMG/M metagenome (GOLD analysis project Ga0181527, IMG submission 119762) | Peatland microbial communities from MTU Mesocosm Facility, Houghton, MI, USA - PEATcosm2014_Bin06_60_metaG | ecosystem: Environmental > Terrestrial > Soil > Wetlands > Peat | place...
GACGACCCACATCCCGATGAGGGGAATACCCATGAAAGGCAGCGGGTCGCGAAAGGCGCGCATATAAGCGACGCCGATTCCCGTCCCGGGCAGGGCCAGGATCAACGTCGTCAACGAATCGAGAATTTCTCTGCCGGGAAGTTTGGTCCGCGCCATGACCCACGCTGCCGGAACTCCCACGGCGATGCAGATCGCTACGGAAATGCCCGAATAGAGGAGGCTGTTGAGGATGAACTTGGGCGTCTCAACCGAGACGCGCTCGAAATACTGAAGCGTGTACTTGACGGGAAACGGCGTCAATGCCCAGCCCTTTCCGAACGAATCGAGGGCGATCCCGAAATAAGGAATAAAGGCGAAGATCAGGACGCCGACAAGAAAGGCGACGACACCCAACTGCGATGAAACCGATAGCTTCTTCCGCTCAATCTGCGAATAAGAGAGCGAACTGTAATCCTTGATGGCCACATACTTCTTGGCAACGATGAGAAAAACGATAGCCAGAATGACCATGATGGCCGAGATCACGATCCCCATCTTGAACAGCCTGCGGTCGACGAACTGGACAATATTCAGGTAGGCCTGTGAGGCGAGGAGATCATCCACCCCGACCACGAGCGGCGTCGCGAAGTCGGCAAAGGTCCAGATGAAGACCAGCAGCGCGCCGGTGACATAGCCTGGCGTGGTCAGGGGAAAAGTGATATCCCAAAATTTGCGAATCCCCCGGGAGCCGACGCTCTCGGCCGCCTCATCGAGTGAGGGCGATATCTTTGACATCGCGTCCACGATACTCAACGTCATCAGCGGAAAGAGGTGCAAAGTCTCGACCAGCAGCACCCCGTGAATCCCGTACATGAAGTTGATAGGCTGCTCAAAGCCCAGATAGTCCTGGAGGATGGTATTGACCGTCCCTGCGCGCCCCAGGATGAAGGTGAAGCCCATGACGCCAACCAAGGGCGGCATGATCATGGGGATGATGGTGAGATAGGAAAAAAGCCTCCTGCCAGGGAAATCGTAACGGAGCAACAGAAACGCGATGGCGATGCCGAGCACCGAGGTGGTGATTACACAAGCAACGCCAAGTACCATGGAGTTGTAAAACGATCTCAGATAGAAGCCATCGGTGAAAAACTGGTAATAGTTCCCCAGGGTGAAGATCCCGTCATCGGTAGTGAAACTGTCGTAAAACAGACGGGTGAGGGGATAGATCAGAAAAATGATGAAGAAGCTCCAGATGCCGGCATAGCCGAGGATTTCTCCAACACGCACATCGGGCCAGATCCGTGATCTCGTCGCCACCGCCGCCTCGGTATTCACGCTCCGGCTCCTAACCCTTTAAGACAGGGATCCCAAGTGTTACTCGAATGGGGAAACTAACGCTTACCTTTTCATTGATCGGGAACGGTTGCTGGTTCCTGGGGTTCTGCACGTCAACTCTGAAGATGGTGTCCCGGTCCAGTTCGATGTCGTAGCGAATAGCGTTGCCGATGTAGGAGGCGAAGCTTACCGTTCCGCAAATCGCGTTCATGCCGTTATGCGCTTCAGCGGGCAGACCGATGGAAGCAACCTCGGGACGAACGGAAATCTTGCACGCATCCCCCTCCCGAAGCTGTTTGTCCGGCAAACATTTAATCAACCCGAACTGAGTGTGGACCACCATCAATCCGGCCGCCTCATCGACCTGCTTCACCTCGCCGGCGATCAGGTTGTTGATGCCGATAAAATCGGCCACGAATGGATTCTGCGGCCGCTCGTAGAGGTCCCTGGGCGCTCCGATTTGTTGAATCTTCCCGCGCTCGATGACTGCGATGCGATCGGAGATGGTCAGGGCCTCTTCCTGGTCATGGGTCACATAGATGGAGGTAATCCCCAGTTCCTTCTGTAGCTTCCTGATCTCGGCACGCACCTGCAGGCGTATCTTTGCGTCCAGGTTGGAAAGAGGCTCATCAAGCAACAGTACATCAGGATTGAGGACCAGAGCACGGGCCAGCGCAACGCGTTGCTGCTGGCCGCCGGAGAGCTGGCCGGGATAGCGCTTTTCCAGTCCCGTCAGGTTGACTGTGGAAAGCACCCGGTTTACCTTTTCGGACATCTCCTTCTTGGGTATCTTCTTGATCTTCAAACCATAGGCTACGTTGTCGAAGATCGTCATGTGCGGCCAGAGAGCATAGTTCTGGAAGACCATGCCGATGTTTCGCTGGTAGGTGGGAATGGCCGATACCTCTTTGTCGCCGAAGTACACTTCTCCTTCATCGGGCTTGTGGAAGCCGCCGATAAGCCGCAGGATTGTCGTTTTTCCGCAACCTGACGGCCCTAGAAGGGTAAATAGCTCACCGTCCCGGATTTCCAGGGAGACGTGACTTACCGCTTCCAGGGCGCCAAATCTCTTTACGACATCCTTCAGGTGGATGTGCATGCAGTTATCTCTTAACGAGGTCCTTATGCTTCTCCGCGATTTCCTTGCGGAAGTAGGCATTCACTTCTTCGTCCCGATTCGGCCCGCCGGCAACACTGTCGTTGTAAATATTGCCGACCGGAATATCGAAGAAGGACCGAATCCCGCCGGTGAAAGCCACGGCCTTTTCCTGATTGGAGCCGGCAGGGCCCTGAACCTTATACTTGGCGGTAATCGGATAGACTCCCATGGAGGAGACAAGCTTCTGACCTTCTTCGCTTAACAAAAATTCGATGAAGGCATGGGCGGCCTTCGGGTGAGGCGCACCTTTCAACACAGCCATGGGTTCGGGTGTCACATAGGCATTCTTCGGATAGACGAATGCAACGTCATAACCATTCAGGACCTCGGCAAAGGCCATATAGCTCGGCACCGCAAAGCCAACGGCGAATTCTCCCTTGGACACCACATTCGGTACGTCGCGAGAGCGAGCTGTAAAAATTCCCGTGTTCGCCGAAAGCTTCGTCAGCCACTCCCAGCCCTTTGCCCAGCCATAGGTTTGGAGAATGACTTCATAGGAAGCATGGCTGCTGCTGGATCTGTCGGGGGTGCATTGTGCGATCTGGCCTTTCAGCTTCGGATTGAGAAGGTCATCCCAGTCTTTAATCTCCACGCCGAGACGCTTGAGAAGTTTTGGCTGATAGATAATCCCGTACGGTTCCAGCATCGTTCCGACCCAGAACTTCTTCGGATCCTTGAGAGGCAGGCTCACAGGCTTGCCGATCCCGGCGGGAATCTCGCGCCACATCTTGTCGGGAACCTGTAGTTTTTCAAGCAGCCCTTGCTTTGCCAGCTTGTCAAAAAGTATCCCCTCGCCACCCCAGAAGACGTCCGCCTGTGGTCTTCCCTTCCACTCCACGATCTGGCCATAGGCGACCGGCGTGCCTTGCGGCATGGCGCTGGTCTTCAAGTCCACGTTCCATTTCTTCTTTGCATAGGCCGCGAACGCCTTCAACATCGGATCATGGACATCCTTGGATACAGGGGTGATGAGATAGAACTCATTCTCGATGGCCTGAGAAAACGCGGTAGCTGGCATAGAGATAAAAAATCCAACGATCAGGGCCGTAATCACTGCAAACCGTCTCATACCATGTCCCTCCTGATGCAAAATTGTTTTCTGTATACAGGAGGCGAATACCCGCCTCCCACAGTCGTACATAGCATATCGCGCAGATCGGGAAATGCGCCAAAAACCTTGTCGACAGTGCCGCGCGGGTAGTTTGACAGGCTTCACCGCGCGTTCGGATGCGTTCGCAACATGCAGGTTTTCACACCAGCCAGTAGTCGGGGTTCCCGACGGAAACCGAGTTCACGCCCTGGTCTATCAAATCCTGAATCTGACGGAGTGATTGTACTAAGCCTCCGGCAATTACCGGCAGTGTGGAGTGTTCACGATTCAACTCGCGCACAAGATACGGAGCCACAATCGCAGGCAACACCTCGATGGCATCGGGACGGGCTTGCTCAATGGAACGCAGGGAACTTTGCAGCGCGGCCGAATCCAGGAGAAATGTGCGTTGTATGGCGAATAGTCCCAAGCCGCGGGCGGCGCGAAGCGGGACTTGGTGCGTGGAAATAATTCCCCGTATGCAACGACGCGACAAGAATTCAATCGCGGCGGCGTCGCGCGCAAAGCCGGAGACAAGGTCCAGATTTACAATTGGCACTTTGCCACAGGCACTTGCCTGCGCCGCCATTTCGCCAATGTTCTCAGGCGTTCCACACAGCAGATAAATAATCTTACTCGATGCCGCCGTCGCCTTCGACAAGAGTTCCGGGTCGCGCACCGCCGGGATAATGCGACTCTGTTCCAGAAGAGATTCGAGTGTCTTCACCACTTCACCTGTCCCGGCGGGATACGTCCCGGGAGGGTCCTTCAGCTTGCGGGCCCGCAACGCGCCAGCATCTCCAATCCGGTAGCTTGATGTTTCGCGTCTCGATCATACCCCGCCCGGCGTAAACCGCAACAGGTATCTCCCTGGGCAACAGCACCCACGCCATCCGCAGTGAGTCCGAGCAACACCCTACGCGACCCATTATGACGAGTCGCCCTCCGAATCCTTGCCGAAAGCCGGCCCCGTGCGCAGCTCGCACTGGGTAATCCGCGGCGCCGCTTCCAACTGGCGCAGGATCTGCTCGTGTTCTAACTGGGTTGCGTCCACCCGCAGCAGCGCGTGCGAGTGCCCATCCTTCGATGACAATCGAATGTCCTTGATCAGACGGTGTTCGCCAGTGAGCGTGGTATTGATGACACTGATAATGTCCTTGATATCATTCCCTACAAGACTGTAGCGCGCGGGGATGAGCTTCAACCGCTGAGTTTCAAACCTCCCCAACACGCTGAGTGCCAGCAAGACAAGCACGGTTGTAAACATTGCGAGAACGGGCATTCCGCCACCGGCGGCCATTCCAACCCCGGCGGCAACAAACATCGTAGCGGCTGTCGTAAGCCCGGTAATGCTTCCCCTCTCGCGGAGAATGGAGCCGGCGCCGATAAACCCAATCCCAGAGATGATCTGCGCGGCGATGCGGGTGCGGTCGCCGCCAAAAGTACTGGCCAGAGATAACGAGAGGATGGTAAAAGTGGCGGACCCGACACAGATCAGCATGTTGGTCCGCAGGCCGGCGGCCTTGCCGCGCCGCTCGCGCTGAAACCCGATGCAGCCGCCAAGAATCGCTGCCAGCAGGAGGCGGAAGATCGACTGCGTCAGCACGTGTTGCGGCTGATCCGCCAGCGCCAACCAATGCAAGAAGACGTCCATGTCCGACCCTCCTGCCGGCAAACGGCGTAGAGACGCTCACCTGGCCACTGAAACGAGGGAAATGAAAAGCCGCCCAAAAGAGGCGGCTTGCATGGGTTGAAATCCATACAGGAGGCTTCTCTTGGGCGGCTTCTCTAATCTCTGCCGCAAATTTGAATTGTCATTTAACTTCGCGGATAGCCGATGTGTCTGTGACCAGCATCACACTGTAAGAGGTGCGCGCCTCGAAACACACGGTGCCTCGTTCCATAACGCTTTTGATTTGGCGCGCGCGGCGCCTGCGTCCGAAACGAAAGGGACTCGAACGCCCGGCACCATGGCTGTTCGCTACAACGGTTTCGCGAAAGGGATACTCATAAGGTCTGGCTCCGGAGCACCGCGAAGACGGACATGAGCTTCGCGCATGCCGGCAGGTGATGCGCATCACAGACTACGCCTGCCGGTTCGAAGGTAGACTTATTTGTACATCGCGGCAGAGACTAGAGAAGCCGCCCAAGAGAAGCCTCCTGTATGGATTTCAACCCATGCAAGCCGCCTCTCTTGGGCGGCTTTTGCTTTGTCCCGATAACGAAGCTTTGCCACACTTGCGACGAAAAAGGGGACCCAAGGATGAAAAGCCGCTCCGCGGCAATGGAGAATATCAAGAGCACGACATTCGATGTCTGCGTGATCGGTGGCGGGGCGACGGGAGCGGGGTGCGCGCTCGACGCGGAACTTCGCGGGTTGCGAACGGTTCTGCTGGACGCCGCCGACTTCGTTTCGGCAACCTCCAGTGCCTCCACCAAGCTTGTGCATGGCGGCGTCAGATACCTGCAACAGTCGGTTGCGGATTGTGATCTCGGCCAATATCGTGTCGTCAGGCGCGCCCTGCGCGAACGCAAGCTGATGTTGAACAATGCCCCGTTTCTCACTCGTCCGCTGGAACTCCTCGTGCCATGCTTCAGCCACCGCGATGCGTATTATTTTAGAGCCGGACTGAAGCTCTATGACTGGATTTCCGGGCAAGGCATGCTTTCCCCTAGCCGTTTTCTCTCAGTCCACGAATCCACGGTTCGCCTGCCGATGCTGAACACCTCGGGACTGGTGGGGACTGTCGCATATACAGACGGACAGTTCGACGACGCCAGGTACGGCATTGCGCTCGTCAATACCTTCGTCGAGAACGGAGGAGCCGCGCTCAATTATTCGCGCGTCGCCGGTTTTGCGAAAACCAAAGATGGCAAGCTATGCGAAGCGCACGTGGAAGACCAATTGTCTGAGGAGCGCTTCACCGTGCGTGCCAAAGCTTTTGTCAATGCCACAGGTCCATTCTCGGACCAGGTCCGGAGCCTCGCTAATCCCGGCATTCACCCGCGGCTTCGGCTGAGCAAGGGAATCCACATTCTGCTTCCCCTGGAGGCGGCCTTCCGCCTTGATGCGATGCTCATTCCTACAACGGACGACGGGCGCGTGATCTTTGCAATCCCGTGGCAGGGCAGGCTTCTGGTTGGAACGACCGATGACGAAGCGGCACTGGATGATGAACTGGCGGTGAAACATGAAGAAGTGGAGTACTTGCTCAGGCATCTGAACCGTTATTTGAGACGGCCTTTTAGCATCGATCAGGTCATGAGCGGCATCGCGGGACTAAGACCGCTGGTCAGTCCGGGAGATGCGCGCAATACCAAGAAGTTGATTCGAGATCACGAGGTGGAAGTGAATCAAGACAGCGGACTCATCAGCGTTCTCGGCGGTAAGTGGACCACTTACCGGGCAATGGCCGAGGATACGGTGAATGTGGTTCAGCAGTACTTGAAGAGTGCCGTTTCACCGTGCAAGACGCAGCACTTCCGCTTAACGGGCGCCGAGGGATACGGACCAACTTTTTGGCACACCTTGGTTCCGAAATTCCACATCTCCCCGGACACCGCCCAACACCTCAGCGAAAAATTCGGGACCCATGCGGTCGAAGTTCTCGAACTGGCGCGGACGGACAGGCATCTGGCGGCGTCCATCGTGGCAGGCGCTCCAAGCATCCAGGCGGAGATCGTTTACAGCATTCGTTACGAAATGGCAGCCTCCATCGAAGACGTCCTGGCGCGGCGGATTGGGCTGCAATGGTTCAGTTGGAATTCGGCAATTGCCGCAGCGCCACTGGTGGGCTCTTATCTTGCTCAGGAGCACGGTTGGATGGCCGGGCAGACCCAGCAGGCGGTGCAGGAGTATACGCTCAAGCTGACCCGCACCATGCGCACGGCCGGCCTGAAGCCCGAGCAGGCGTTGGCAGGTTGAGGCGTTGAGGCGGCGTCTGAGCGGGGTCCCCAGAAAGCCAGAATTCAGGCTTTCTGGGGTGCCCTGGGCCGCCTGCCGAAATCCTGAGCGCAGCGAAGGAACTCAGAAACCCAGAGCGGCGCTGGGTAGGATAGGTTTCCCGGGATGTTTCGCTACGCTCAGCATGACACCCTAAGTCATGTCACGAATTTCCGGGACACCGCCCTAGTGCGCGGAACCTCCAGCAAGAGTGATCCGATTGATCTCCGCCAATTCCTCCGCGCTCAACTCCCACACCGCGGCTTTGGCGTTCTTCTCAATCTGCTCTGGCTTTGTGGCTCCGGCGATGACACTTGCCACCACAGGTCTCGCGAGTAGCCAGCTAAATGCCAGCTCCAGTAGAGTGTGGCCGCGTTTTGTCGCGAACTGCTCCAGGCGCGCCACTTTTTCCAGGTTAGCGGCAGTGTGGTACTTATCCGCCAACGCCTGTTTCCGTTCCAGTCGTGTGCCGGTTGGCGCAGGCTGACCCATCTTGTATTTTCCCGTAAGCAGCCCACTCGCCAGCGGAAAGTAAGGAAGCTCTCCCATTCCATGCCGCTCGATCGCCGGCAGCAGCTCGCGCTCGATGGGGCGTGCCAACAGGCTGTATTCATCCTGGCTGGAAACAAGACTGGTGAGCTTCTTATCCGCGACGGTTTTCTGCGCCTCGTTCAGTTGAGCGGCTGAAAAGTTGGAACAGCCGATGTAGCGGACTTTCCCTTGTTTCACCAGATCGTCCAAGGCGCGCAGGGTTTCTTCGATCGGAGTCTTGGGATCGGGGTAGTGAATCTGGTAAAGGTCAAGCCAATCGGTCCTGAGCCGACGCAGACTTTCCTCCACTTCGGCCAGAATATAGCTGCGCGAAACGCCGCTCTTCTCGCCATCGGGCTTCGGCTTCGCTCCAACCTTCGTCGCCAGCACGATCTTCTTCCGCCGTTCACCCAGCACTTCGCCCAGTATTTCTTCCGAGGTGCCGTAGCTGTCCGACGTGTCGAAAAAATTGATGCCCACCTCGATCGCCTTATCGATGACCTTGCGCGATGCTTCGACATCCATGTTCGCGACGAATCCAAAGTTGTTGCATCCCAGCCCAACGACCGAAACTTGCAGCTCTGATTTCCCCAGCTTTCTGTGTTTCACTTTTCAAATCCCTTTCTTGTTCTAACTAAGACACGCCTGCGGCGGCGGTTTGACATATTTTACGGGACAACCGCAATGATCGCTCCGCTGTCGGCTGACTTGCCGATGGCTTCGAAGGCGGCGATGTTAGCCACCATCTCGGCGTGCGTCACCGGATAAGGAGTACGCCCTGCCACCGCGTCGGCAAAAGCTTCCACATTGGCACGAACCATGGACATTGCAGGGTATTCGACGCGCTCGGCTTGGGCTCCGTGCTTGCACTTAGTCAGGGTCCAGCCCTGCGGCGCCTGCGGATGGGTCTTGTCGTGCAACTCCATCCAACCTTTATTGCCAAAGACCGCGAAACGAATCGAAAACGGCGGTCCAACAACCGAGGTGATGACTCCCTTGGCGCCGCTTTTGAAGTTGATCAGAAACCCGAGGGTGTCTTGAACAGGGCTGATCAGCGACTCCGTGTATGCCAGCACGCTCTTGGCCGGGCCGTTGACCGCAATGGAGAGATCCAGCCCATGGATTCCCAAGGCGGACAATGTGCCGCCCGGCCGTTCCTGCGTTTCGAGGCGCCAATTGCCGGAAGGAATCGCTCTCATCGGATTCGTCAAAGTCGCTTCGGTCACCTGAATCGTCCCGAGTTCGCCGGCCCTGACGGCCCGCAAAACTTCCTGCATCGCGGGCTTGAAGCGGTGCTCATGGCCCACCCCGAGGACCACGTTGTTGTTCTCGCAAGCCTCGACGGCGGCCACGGCGTCACAACGCGTAAGGGTCAGCGGCTTTTCGCAGAAGACATGCTTTTTTGCCTTCGCGGCAGCCACGATCTGCCGGGCGTGCAGGCTGTGCGGCGTGCAGAGAATTACCGCACCCACGGCGGGATCGGCGAGCACCGCGTCGTAGTCGGCCGTGAACTTCACTCCCTGCGCTTGCGCCCACTCTCCGGCGGCAGGCACGGCATCGACCGCCATCGCCACGCGCACCTTCGAGTTGTCCTTCAGATCTCCAAGAATGGTTTTTCCCCACCAGCCCAACCCGATAACCGCGACATTGAGCCGCCCGTCAGACGAATAACCCGATTTACTCATCGATGACCATCCTTGTTGTTCACAAAAATAAGAAACCCTTCTTCCAGCGTAAACGCAGCCTTCCCTGGAGATTCCAACGCCCGCTGTGGGAGGCTGCGGCGACAGGCCGTGGGGTCGTCATCTCGACAGCAAACCGTGGTTGACGACATTGGCCCGATCCACGGCGCCGCCCGTAAGCACGGCGACGATATTTTCGGCTGCGGCAACGCCCATGCGCTCCACCGCGGCGCCGGTTTGCCCCGCGATATGCGGAGTGATGATCAGGTTCGGAGCCGACAGCAACGGATTGCCCGGCGCGGGAGGTTCCTCGGCCAGGGTGTCGAGAGCGGCTCCCGCCAGCCGACTGCTGCTCAGCGCATCCGCCAGAGCCGCCTCGTCGACAAGGGCTCCACGGGCGGTGTTGATGAACAAAGCTCCCGGCTTCATCGTGGCGAATGCCCGGCGATTCATCAGTCCACGGGTTTCGGCAGTAAGCGGGCAATGCAGGCTGACGATGTCAGCGGAGGCGAGGAGCGCTTCGAAGCTCGTCGATCTTTCCGCGAGCGCCGGAGCGATCGACTCCGGCGAGCGCCCGGGGTCCCCGACACGCGCCTTGGTTGCGCGTGTCGGGGTGGAAGTCAGGGCAATGACACGCATTCCGAAGCATCGAGCCAGCTCTGCCACGCGCCGCCCGATCCGGCCAAAGCCGATCAGCCCGAGCGTGCGGCCCCGCAGCTCCGTGCCGTGATAGCTCCCGCGATCCCACTGGCCCGACTTGACACGAGCGCTAAGTGAACCAAGCTCGCGCCCCAACGCCAATATGCACCCAAGGGTAAACTCCGCTACTGCGGGGGCATTGGCGTCGCCGGCAATCATCACGAGTACGCCGTGCGCGGTTGCGGCAGCCAGATCTACCGAATCGACGCCGGCTCCGTGCTTTGCAATCACGCGCAACTCGGGCGCGGCGTCCAACACTGCCTGGCTGACCGGGGGATTTCCGCGCATCAGGATCGCCTGCACCGGTTGCTTGGCAAGCTCTTCGATGAGTCGTTCCTCGGTCACCTTGCCCGGCATCATCGTCAAGGCCGCGCCGATTGAAGAAAGCTTATCGACTGCGGTGGAAACCAGTTCCGCTCCCGTCACCAGCACTCGCAATGGATGTTTCGCCATGTCACCTCATTCCCTGTACACAATCGGCGCCCGCCCTCATTCGGCAACCGCAGATCACTTGCCGACTGCTGCTTCAGCCCGCAAATCAGCCCCTTTTGTCTCCCGCAGCAGGTAAGCGGCGACGAGCGCCACGGCATACGCCGAGAGGGCGCACACTCCCATGGCCTGCCCTAGCGGCCTGGTTGCCGCCAGCACCCCGACCATCGCCGGAACCACGGCGCCGAAACCGCGGCCGCCGCTCAGCGAAAAACCTTGTCCGCTGGCGCGAATGCGAGTGGGAAACAGCTCGGAGAATGAGGGCAGCATGCCCGAGGCAAGACCTCCCTGGAGCGCGCCGAGAAAGAATCCGAGGACCATCGTCGTGGCGGCGTTGATGGGCGCAAACATGTAGATCGCCACGTTGGTAGCTTGGCAACACAGGAAAATCATGAAGCTCTTGCGCCTGCCAATCCAATCGCTCAGGAAGCCGTAGGCGAACGGGCCGACGAAAGAGCCCAGGATATTCAGGGCCAGATAGCCGGCAGTGGAGGAAACGCGGAGGTGCAAGACAGTTCGAAGATAAGTGGGCAGCCAGGTGATCATTACGTAAGCGCCGCCCAGGATTCCGGTTGAGAGCACGGTTGCCGTGATCGTGTTCTTCAGATGCGGAGGCACGAAGATTTCCCAGAAGTTGCGCGCCGTCTTCGTCTTCTCCTTGTGCGATTCAACATAGAGAGTGGACTCGGGCACGAAACGCCGGATGAACATCACGAACACCGCTGGAAGCAGACCGATACCGAAGAACACCCGCCATGCCATCGCCTGCGAAAAGTATCCGAAGATTATCGGCATCATCGCCGTGGAAAGCGCGTAACCAATCGCGTACCCGCTCTGCACGGAGGCGGCCACGCGTCCGCGAAGGCGGGGAGCCACGGTCTCGCTGATCAGCACGCCGCCGACCGCAGCCTCTCCGCCGTAGCCGATTCCCTGGATGCTTCGCGCCAGGAAAAGCTGCCAGAAGGAATGCGTGAAGGCCGAGAGAAACGTGAAGCCCGCCACCAGCAGGATGGTGATCTGCAGCACGCGCACGCGCCCGATGCGGTCCGCCGCGATCCCGGCAAGCCAGCCGCCGACCGCGGAACCGATCAAGGCGGCCGAAGCAATTATGCCGGCTTGCGGCTTGGTGATGCCTACGATGGCGATCAAAGTCGGCATGACCAAGGCGTAGATGGTCGTGTCCATCGCATCCAGACCCAGGCCACCAAAGCACGCCCAATAGGTCAGTCTTTCCCGGCCGGAGAGCTCGGAATACCAACCCAGCTTCCCCTTCTTCGGTTGTTCCGCGACAGTGGCCGCGGATTTCTCGTTGCTTTCTGCCATGCTCCCGCCTTCGTGACTTGCCAGCTCAGAGTTCCTCGACGGTTCTCGGGAAAATCCGTTGGTACGCTTCGGCGTGCGTGATCTTGCGCTCGGTCCGCCGCCGCGCGGTGTTGCCGCGCTGCTCCGCGACGTTCTTGTAATAAGGCCACATCTTGGTCTGCGACTTGATGCACAGCATCGCGCGCCACTTGAGTTCCCAGACCTCCGAGATATCGAGAAGCGTATCCGGGCGGTATTGACAGAGTTCGGTCTGGTGCGGCTCAAAGCAATACACCTGAGGCGCGGCAATGATCTTGCCACCCTTCCGCCCCGGCGCCTGAGCCACCATGCGCGCCTCCAGCGCCAGACGGCAAGCCGTAACGTGATCCCAGTTGGCGGGATCTGCCTGAGGATGCGTCAGGATGAAACGCGGCTGCGCGTCCCGATAGATGTCGACGAGCCTCTCGACGATGCTAGAACTTGGCGAGAGCAGATAGTCCTGCTGATCGAAAAAATGGATCTCGGCTCCGAGCACTTCCGCCGCCGCCCTGGCCTCAACCTTGCGGCGCTCCCGCACGTCCTCTATGGTGAGGTTCGGCTCCGCCGCCCAGACTTCGTTCGACTCGCCGCGCTCGCCCGCGCTCAGGCAGACCACAACCGCCCGGTAACCGTGCCGCTTGGTATGAACCGCAATCGCTCCGCCGGCTCGCCAAATGAAATCGGCGGCGTGCGCACTTACCACTACCAGTGATTTGTTGTCTACTGGAGTCATGTCCCCCTCTTTGAACCTTCTCTTAGCAACCAGTTCGTGTAGCGTGAATGCTACCAGAATGGCTCACTGAAAATCATCCGCTGATCTCGACATCTTACCGTTTTCGCCATACTTTCGAAAGGCGTCCCAATTTCCGAGTGTCGCTGCGATTTTGGGAAACTCGACAAGAATCATTGAAAAGCACTACGCTCAATGAGTGAAGTCAAGGCAGGATTCCCTTGAAAGCTCTGTAGAAGCTATTTGGTGAGGAGGAGGGATGAAACAAGGCGAAAGATATCCATACAAGATAATCAAACACAATTTCAAAGCTCGTGATGGCAGTAGTATTAAAGTTGAAGTTGTAATGGGGCAGAGTAGGGCGGAACGAGTTACTGATCGCTACAATAGGGACCGAACAAAAGAAGAGATAGAAGCTGGATGGAGTTATTTTTCCGAACGGACAACAGAGAGACCACCGACAAAACCCAGACATAAAGCGGGAAGCCGGGGACGGCTCAATGTTAGGAGGAACCCGAGATAACAATCTGCGATGTGTGTCATTCTGAGCGACCACCGGGAGCGAAGAATCCCAGCACGGCGTGGGCCTAAGACGCAGCCCAAGGCTCTTCATCAGAAAAGCCCAGAGCGGCGCTCGGTGGGACAGTGTCCCGGGATGCTTCGCTGCGCTCAGCATGACAGCACAGAATCTCTTCTACTGCGAGTCTCTTTGGTGCCTTCAAACTTGACCGGAGAGCCCAGAGTACCTCCGGCACGCGCATGTACTGCCCTCGCTGGTTGTACTATCTTGCGGCAGCCGCGACCCATCCTGTCTGGTTCCTGCCTTTCAAGTTCAAAATCGATCGTGCTTCGTCAGCGCTGGCGACTTCAACACTGAGCTGAGTTGCGATGTTAACCACTTTTGCCACCTGGTCGGCGCTCCCCTTCGCCAGTTGGCCAGGTCCGACGTAGAGATTATCCTCCAGGCCCACTCGCGTGTTTCCACCCATCGCCATGGCGACTGCCATCAACGGGAGCTGCGCTTTGCCGGCCGCGCACGCTGACCACGCAAAGTTCGTCTCGCCAATCGTGCGAACCGCGGTTTCATACATGAAAACCAGATTCTGCGGAGAGGCCGGGATACCGCCCAGAATGCCCATTACAAACTGCATGTAGATCGGCGTTCGCAGCACCCCGAGATCAATGAGGTGCTTGATATTGTTGATCATCCCGACGTCATAGACCTCAAGTTCGGGGATGGTTCCAGCATCCTGCATTGCCTTGGCGTAGTACTTCAACGTTCTGAATGTGTTCGAGAAGATCAAGTCCTCGGTCGATTCCAAATATGGAATCTCCCAGTCGAAACGCGGCTGCTTGATCTTGGCAATCAGAGGATAGATGGCGAAGTTGATCGACCCGGAGTTCAGAGAAGCCAGCTCAGGCTTCAGCACGCTGACGGGGCGTACTCTTTCTTCCATTGACATGCCGATGCCGCCGCCGGTGGTGATGCAAACTACCACATCGCAGCGGGCCGAAATCTTGCCGACGATTTCCCGGTACAAATTGAAGTCGCTGCTTGGCTTTCCTGTTTTTGGATCGCGCGCATGAATGTGCACGACCGCGGCGCCTGCCGCATGCGCTTTAATAGCATCCTCCACGATCTCGTCAGGTGTAAACGGCAGGTAGGGAGAGAGACTGGGAACGTGAATAGAACCTGTTACTGCGGCCGTTATGATTAGCTTTGCCATAAACGGGAGTCTCCTTATTATCCGGCGCTAAATCGCTCGAATTGTACTGCTCGTGAGCGGTTTTGCAAGGCCAAAGCTGCCTCTGCCGACGCAACCGCCCCGGTTTTCCAGACATCTGTATGTAGCTTGGTGGATGTGGAACGCGATGTGTCGAGTGGCTCAGCAGCCAGATTGAAGGAACCAGCAATGAAAGCGGACGCAATCAGGTCTTCGATCACGGAGCCCCTGCCGGCGCTGCCTTTGCGCAGTTGGAGTGAAACCCTTGCGACCCTTCATATGTGGTCGCAAATCGTTGGCAAAGTTCAGATGGAGCTCACTCCCAAGGTGAACCACTGGTGGAACGTGACGCTGCGCGTAACCTCGCGGGGCCTCACGACATCTCCGATTCCGCACGGCTTGGACTCGTTTGAAATTGCTTTCGATTTTCTCGATCACAAACTTGTCATCGAGCGGAGCGACGGCAATAGCCGGGTTCTGCCGTTGCGGCCACAAAGCGTCGCGGAGTTCTACCAGAAATTCATGGCAGCGCTGGCCTCGCTCGGAATCAACGTCAGGATTTGGACGATGCCGGTCGAGATTCCCAACCCAATTCGATTCGAAACCGATCATGTTCACGCCGCCTATGACGCCGACGCCGCGCAGCGCTTCTGGCGCATTCTGGTCTGGGTCGATAATGTCTTCGAAGAATTCAGGGCGCGCTTCATTGGTAAAGTCAGTCCCGTGCATTTTTTCTGGGGAAGCTTCGACCATGCGGTAACCCGTTTTTCCGGCAGGCCCGCGCCGGAGCGTCCAGGCGTCGACCCAATTACGCGTGAAGCTTATTCCCATGAGGTAAGCAGCGCCGGTTTCTGGCCCGGAGGCGGCGAAATCACGGCGCCGGCATTTTATTCCTACGCCGCCCCTCAGCCCGAAGGCTTTGCGCAGCGGCCGGTGCGTCCCAGGGAGGCTTTCTACCACTCGCAGCTTGGCGAGTTCCTGCTGATGTATGACGATGTTCGCAACGCCGGCTCACCCAAAGACTCGCTGCTGGAATTTCTGCAGAGCACATACGAAGCCGCGGCCATCCTCGGCAACTGGGACCGCAAAGTGCTGGAGCGCTAGCTCACGAGCGCACGAGGCTGAGCCGCAAACATCTCGATCAGATCAATTTCCCCACAGCCTCCTAACTCGAGAAACCGTACAGCACCTGTGAATTCTCGACCAGGATGCGGTGGCGAGTCTTCTCATCGGGAGCCCATTCTCCGAGCAGGTCAAACAATAGCGCATCGTTCGGTTTTTCCTTTTCGGTGGGGTGCGGCCAGTCGCTTCCCCAAACCAAACGCTCCGGCGCAGCCTTGACATAGGCTTGAGCGATCTTGGTTGCGTCCGCGTAGCTAGGCGGTCCGATTTGGGTGTTCAGATAAGCGCCCGCAAGCTTGACCCAGGTACGTCCCTTATCGATCATGCGGAGGACAACCTTGAAAGCAGGATAGTCAATGCCGGCCGGCTGGGGCATGCGTGCCATGTGATCGAATACTACTGGCGAAGGCAGCCGCATCAGCATGTCGGCGTTGTCCAGAATCTGATCGCCCCGCATATGAATTTGCACGTGCCAGCCGAGCGCATTGACGCGTTTCGAAAGCGGCTCGATCATGTCGATCCTGGTAACCGCCGTGGCTGGATCAAAGACCGTGAAACGGACGCCGCGAATGCCACCTGCGTTCAAGCGCTTCAGTTCAGCGTCGCTCACGTCCGGGTGGACGACGGCGATGCCGCGTGCGTTGGGAGACATTTGCGAAACCGCATCGAGCGTGCAGCGATTGTCCGTAGCGTAGTTAGCCGGCGTAACTACCACCACCCGGGTGGTTCCGTTCCGCTTCTGGAGAAGGCGATATTCGGATACAGTAGCAACGGAAAAGTGCCTTTTCTCCGTATTGGCCGCCAAGGTCGGGGATGCTGGAAACGGAAACCGCTCCGGATCGTAGATGTGCATGTGAGAGTCACATGCATTCGGAGGTGCCTTGAGCTTCGGCCGATTGGTGCCGGCGGAGTTTGGGACAAGTTGCGCCGCGTCGGGAGCAGCCGCACTTCCCGATTGCTGCGCATAACCCTCCACCATTGGAACGGTGGCTGAACTCAACGCCGTCACCGCAAGACCTTTCAGAAACGTTCGCCGGCCAATCACATGGTTTGACATCTTATCGCCCTCCTTTTTCCTCGGAACTCAGAACTTTTATTTTGGCGTCTAAATCGGGAGCCATTGTACATCCATTTCCCGCCTGGCCCGTTTCCTGCTTCGGTGCCCCGAGACGGGCGGAAATCGTCTCGACACCGTCGGAACAGGCGAGATGGAACCTTTGTCCGGCCACCCCTTGCGGCGTTGTGTGCTGATAGTGGAGATATTGCTGAACTGATTGCTTCGCTTTTGCGCACGCGGTATTGTTCTTTGTACCGCCAAATGATTTGAAAGAAGGAAGATGATGGCCGTTACTTATCTAAAAAAGGCAGGTAAGACGTCGGAGACGGAAAGTGATTCTGCTCGTCAGGTTGTTTCCAGGATGCTGGCGGAAATCGAGTTGCACGGCGAGGAGGCCGTGCGACGTTATGCGCTCGAACTCGACCATTGGTCAGGTCCCATAGTGGTCACGCCGGAAGAGATCGCGCGCTGTGTTGCTTCCGTGCCTGAGAGCGTGCGGGCCGACATCATCTTCGCAGTCGGCAATGTGCGGCGATTCGCCGAAGCGCAGCGCCGGTCGGTGCAAGACTTTTCCCTGGAGGTATTACCCGGTCTGCGGGCCGGTCAAAAGCTGGTCCCTTGCAATGTTGCAGGCTGCTATGTCCCAACGGGACGATACGCTCATATCGCTTCGGCTTACATGTCGATCGCAACGGCGAAAGCGGCGGGCGTGGGAACCGTTGTCGCCTGTTCCACGCCGTTCCAAGGTCAGGGCGTGCATCCGTACGTGCTGTATGCGATGAAAGTGGCGGGCGCGGACGTGATCATGACTCTCGGTGGAGTTCAGGCAATCGCTACCCTGGCGTATGGACTGTTCACCGGCAAGCCCGCCGATATCATCACCGGGCCGGGCAACAAGTTCGTCGCCGAGGCCAAGCGCATGTTGTTCGGCAAAGTTGGAATCGACGTCTTTGCCGGGCCTTCTGAGATTGCCGTGATCGCGGACGAGTCGGCCGACCCGGCGATTGTTGCCTCCGACCTTGTCGGCCAGGCCGAGCATGGTCATGAAAGTCCTGCCTGGTTGTTCACCTCTTCCCACTTGCTCGGTGAAGCTGTGCTTCGGCTGGTTCCGAAGTTGATTGCCGAGCTGCCGCCCACGGCCCGCGAGGCTGCGGCAGCGGCTTGGCGCGATTATGGCGAAGTGGCGCTTTGCGACACGCGTGAGGAGCTGGTACAGATCTCCGATCAGCACGCCAGTGAGCACCTTGAAGTGCATTGCACCGATCTCGATTGGTGGCTGGCAAAGCTTTCAAACTACGGCTCTCTGTTCTTAGGCGAGGAGACGACAGTCGCCTACGGTGACAAGGCATCGGGGCCAAACCACATCCTGCCCACCAAGTTTGCGTCACGGTATTCCGCCGGGCTCTCGGTTCATAAGTTCCTCAAACCGCTGACCTGGCAAAGAATGGATCGCAATGCCAGCCGCGCCATTGGCGAGGCTTCCGCGCGCATCTCGCGACTCGAGGGGATGGAGGCGCATGCCCGCACCTGCGACGAACGTTTGCGCAAGTACTTTCCGGCCGTACGCGCTGACATGGGAAAACCGGTGGAGGTCTAAATGGGACGATTTGATGAGCTGTTCTCGCTTTCCGGACGCACCGCGCTGGTGACAGGCGGCAATTCGGGCATTGGGCTTGCCTTAGCGACAGCGTTGGGCATGCAAGGGGCGGAGCTGATCCTGGTCGCCCGGCGGCAGGATGAACTCGCGGCTGCTGTCCGCGCCCTGGGCTCGCAGGGAATCCATGCGACTGCGTGTCCGGCGGACCTGTCCACTCCCGCCGGACTGGACGGCGTTGCCGATGCCGTCAAGCAACACGGAATGAAAGTGGACATCGTGGTGAATTCCGCCGGAGTCAACCTGCGCCAGCCTTTCGCCGAGGTCTCCACCGAGGGCTTCGATCTTCACATGGCGATTCATCTGCGCGCGCCTTTTCGGCTAACGCAGCTCTTTGCCCCGGCAATGGCTGAGCGCCGCTGGGGAAGAATTATCAACATCGCGTCGCTCCAGTCCAGCCGTGCAATGCCCAACTGTGCGCCTTATGGAGCAGCCAAGGGCGGCGTGGTTCAGCTCACGCGCGCCATTGCCCACGAGTGGTCGCCGAAGGGCATTACCTGCAACGCCATTGCGCCCGGATTCTTCCACACGCCGCTCACTGCCGCGGTATTTGCCGATCCGGTGCGCGCCGCCCAAAATGCCGCCCAGACAATGATCGGCCGCAATGGCGAACTTGCCGACCTCCACGGAGCGGTGATTTTCCTGGCGTCCGAAGCATCAGCCTACGTCACCGGGCACACGCTCTATGTGGATGGCGGTTTCACCGCGAAATAGACTGGCTTCGCGGACAGGGAGATACTTCGATGAAAGCACTGATTTATACGGTCACCACCATTTGATCATTTCCGTAACTTCTTCCCTGATGCGTACAAACTCCGGGTCGGCGAAGTTGCGCGGCCGCGGTAGATCGACTTTGATTTCCGCCTTGATGGTAGTGGGCTTCGGGGTGAGCACCAGAATACGCTCAGCTACATATACGGCTTCTTCAATGTTGTGGGTGACGAAGATAACCGTACGCTTGAGTTCCCGCCAGATGCGGATGATTTCGTCTTCCAGATAGTAGCGCAGCTTGACGTCGAGCTGGCAGTAAGGTTCATCCATCAGCATCAGGTCCGGGTTGATGGCGAAAGCTCGCGCGATGACCACTCGTTGGTCCATGCTTGCTGACAATTGTCTGGGATAGTACTTGCGGAATTCCTTCAGCCCAACCAAGTCCAGCATCTCGTTGGTTCGCCCTTCGACCTGGTCTCTGGCTACTTTCTTGACCTCCAGGCCGAAACGGATGTTGTCTTCCACGGTTCGCCAAGGCATGGAGGATGGCTCTTGAAATACGAAGGACAGGTTGTGCTTGCGCGGATCGGCCGCTTCGCCGTCGATGTAGATATCGCCTGAAGACGCGGGGATAAGCTTGCTGAGGACGTTGAGAAAAGTCGTCTTGCCGCAGCCGGTAGGGCCGACGATGCAGAGAAACTCGCCCTCGTAGACGTGGAAGGAAATGTCGTCAAGCACCAGCAGATCGTCGAACTGCTTTGTCAGGTTGCGTACCTGCACCTTAATCTTGCGTTTCTCGGCAGTCATCTCCGTCCTTCTGCTTTACAGAGCAAGGTCGCTGTTGTCGGCGATTTCTTTCCGCAATGCCAGGAATTTGGGATCGGTGTAGCGGCGTGGCCATGGCAGATCGATCGCGTATTCTGCCTTGACGCTGGCGGGGCAGCGCCCGAGCAGCACAATGCGGTTACCCAGATAAACCGCTTCCTCAATGTTGTTGGTCACGAATATCACCGTGCGTTTGGCCTGTCCCCAGATACGCAGCACCTCATCTTCCATCTGGTATCGGGTCTGGGCGTCGAGGTGGCCGAAGGGTTCGTCCATGAGCAACACTTCGGGGTCGTTACAGTAGGCGCGGGCGATGCCGACGCGCTGCTTCATGCCGCCCGAAAGCTGGTGCGGATAGGACTTCTCGAATCCCGCCAAGCCGACTAGTTCGATGAAATGGGCAGCCTTCTCCTCGCGTTCCTTCCGGCCTATGCCTCTGAGCTTGGGTCCCATGGCCACGTTCTCCATCACGGTAGACCAGGGAAACAGAGCCATGCGCTGAAAGACCATGCCGCGCTTTGGGTCGGGGCCAACGACTTCTTCGCCGTCCAGGTAGACGCTGCCGGAATCCGGCTGATCCAAGCCGCACACAATATTCAGAAACGTAGTTTTGCCGCATTGCCCCGGGCCGAGAATCACCAGAAACTCGTTTTCGACCACGGCGAGATTGATGTCCCGCAATACTTCGGTGACCGCGCCACCGATGCCGGCAAACGACTTGCAGACGTTCTGGGCGGCGATTTTGGGCTGGGGTCCCCGGCACGCGCCGCTGTTGCGCGTGTTGGGGTTCGTTACATCGATATCTCGCGCTTCCACGGGCAGATCCTTTTTTCGGCGTATCTTAGCAGCACGGCGATGGCGGCCCCGATGGCGCCGATGAGCAGCATGCCGGTAATGATCATTGCCGGATTGCTCATATCCATACCGAGCAGGATGAGGTAGCCGATCCCCTCCTGTGCGCCAACCATTTCCGCAGCCAGCACGCACATCCAACTGAGACTCAGGCCGTTCTGCAGGCCGGCAAAGATAGCCCCCATGGCTGAGGGTATGGCCACTTCGGTAAAGAGCTGGCGGCGATTCCCCCCTAGCATTCGGGCGGCATCCAGCAGCATGGGTTCCGTGAAGCGGATACCCGTGTAGGCGTTCATCACCACCGGTACGAAAGCACCGATGAAGCAGATAAAGATTTTCGGAGTTTCGTCGATTCCAAACCAGAGGATCGCGAGTGGAATCCACGCTATCGGAGGGATGGGTCGGAACATCTCGAAAATCGGCTTGACCATGGCTTCAAACTTCTTGTTCCAGCCCATCAACAACCCTAAGGGTATGCCGGTGATTATGGCGACAACAAAGGCGGAGAGCACGCGCACCAGGCTGGCCCAGATGTGACCATAAAGTGAGGTGCGGCCGATGGGCTCGAACAACATCAGCCAGAATTGCCTCGCCACGGCCATGGGGGACGGCAGCGCTTTGCCGAAGTTACCGGTGCCCACAACCAGTTGCCACAGCGCCACCATGAGAAACAAGGAGGCGATTGGCAAGACGTGGGCTTTCGGTCTAAAGCGGGAGGTAAGCTCAGCCACTTAGGACCTCCTCCAGGGCGCCAGCTTGCGTTCGAGCTTCTCCAGCAGGTAGCCCATAGCTGCGCCGGTGCAGCCGATCGTCAGCATCCCGACGATGATCACGTCTGGACGAGCCAGTGTGCGTCCCATCTGGATCATGTAGCCCAAGCCCTCGCTGCCCGCCAGCAGCTCCGCCGCCACCAGCGTCATCCAGGCCGAACTCAGCGAGAGCCGCAGTCCTGTGAACACCATCGGCAGAGCCGAGGGCACGCCGACCTTGAGAAAGGTCTCCCAATTCGTTGCTCCGAACGTGCGAGAGACGCTGATGAGTACCGGCTCCGTGAGTTTGATGCCGGCGTACGAGTTGATGACGCTGGGGACAAACGCCGACAGCCAGATAATGTATGCCTTTGCCGGCAACCCGATACCCAGCCAGAGAATGGCCAGCGGAATCCAGGCGATGGGAGGAATGGGGCGGATCATCTCGAAAAGCGGCTTAACGATTTCGTCGACTTTCCGGAACCAGCCCATGATCAGTCCCAGCGGTACACCGACACATACCGCGGAGATATAGCCGGTCAAACATAGCTTAAGACTGGTTATAAAGTTGGCGCCGAGGGTCGCGCCGTCGGGAGCCCGACTCGTTAGCTTCGATATGAAGGTGGTTAGAACTTGCTCCGGCGAGGCGAGCAGCGCCTGGGAGATGATTTCGAAGCGGACGATGGCATACCAAAAGAGGAGAAACCCCGTCACGCTCAGAAGCGAGAGCCACCAGAGCGAGCCTGAAGCTTGTGGCCTGCCTGCAATGGCCCTTTTGCTTTTACCGGCCGCGCCAGCGGAAGTTGCTGCCTGAGGCTGCTCCCCGGGAGCCGGTGCGATTGCGAGTCTTTCACCAGCCCCCGAATCGGGAGAGGATGGGGGTCGGGTCGTCATAACATCTTCAGGATTTTGTCGTTGATGAAGTTGCCCTTCATGAACTTCTCTTTCTCGGCCGGGGTAATGCGTCCTTGTTGCACGAAGAAGTCGGCGAGATCCGACATCCATTTCTCAACCTGGCTGGGAGCGCCGTCCTTCTTGGCAAATAACGCCAACTGCTCCTTGGTGTCGAAGATCGGCCGCAGAGAGAATTCCTGCGCCAGGGCTTTGTCGTCCAGGGTCAGGCCGTGCTCTTTGTAATAAGCATTCAGAAGTTTGGCCGATTCGCCGGGGTTGGCCTTCATCTCGCCGATGCCTCTCATGTACAGCTTGAGCCACTTGGCGACCTTCTCCGGATTCTCTTCAAACGCCTTCTTGCTGGCAATAACAACGCCCGGCACTACCACCCCGGCTCGCTTGCCTGAGGACATCTTCTTCCAGCCCTTGCCCTCGCCGATGTAGTCAAAGGGAGCCCAGAGCTGGACGATATCGCCCTGCCCGGCTTCAAAAGCAGCCATGGCTTGCGATTGTTCCATGTGGACCAATTTGACATCCTGTTCGCTGAGACCCAGGGCTTTCAAGGTCGCAATTACCGCATAGTGACCCGTGGAGGCGGTGGTCAGCAGGATGGTCTTGCCTTTGACGGTTTCGGCGGAGCCATACAGATCGGGATATTTGGGGTTGACACCCTTGGCCTTGAGGATTGGGCTGTTCGGCCGTACCCACAGGTCGTTGGTCTCGGACTCGTCATTGGAGATAGCGATGATGTACGCGCCATACCGAATGGCGGCCAGCATGCCGGGGACAGCGCCTTCGGCCCCGACCTCCCATTTATTGGAGGCCAGCGCCTCATTCTGCGGCGGGCCGGAAGCGTAGAACTGGTAGTCGATCTTAAATCCATCCGCCTTGTCCCACCCTTTTGTCATTGCCATATACGTTGGCAGGGCGTGAACACAGGGCTGATGACTTACGGCGATGACCACCTCTTTGGCGGGCGCGGTCGAAGACTGGTTGCAACCGTTCCCGGCGACCAGAACCATACCGATGAACAATATGATCAGCGACCAAAATGCCGTGCGTCTCGATCTCATAAGTTACCCTTCCAAATTTTCATTGCAATATACCAAGCGCCACACATTATAGCTGTAACTATTTCGTCTGCATTTTCTCGACGCCGCAGTTGTCTAATGTGGGGCTCGAAGGTGGATGCCCCCATCTGAGCCCGCATCGGGATTCCCAACGAGGCTGGTGCCGCCAGGAGTGTCATCCTGAGCGAAGCGAAGGATCTGCTGTTCGCAGGTTGCCCACATTTGCGGCAGGTGGCTGTAGATTCTCAAGAGGTTGTACCTGGAGCCGCGGGCGGAGCTGATGTGGGGTTGTTGCCTCGTAAGTCTCTTGAGCCGAATGTTGGTCTCGCGAGCCCAAATGTCGGCCTGCCAAACTCTGATACGCTATGAATATCTTCGAATAGCAAGGCTTTATTCAAAGTGCCGGCTTGGCAACTCGGTTGCACGTATCAGGCGTGCAGCTCACAAAAAAGGTTTTGAGATAGAGGCACAGCACGGGGTCCCCAGCAAACGCTTGGCGTTTGCTGAGGTGAACGGATCAGGCAGCGCACAGGCGCAGCCTTGCTAGAGCAAGTTTCATAAATAATTCTTTGAAGGGGCGCGGCTTTAGCCGCGCCGTCCAGGGCCAACAAGAATGCGGGCTTTAGCCCCTGGGGGGATTAGCCGTTTTCTCTAACATTGGTTTATGAAACGAGCTCTGCCGCTGCTAGAGGACAAGCGCAAGGGAGGCTGAATGGTTCGAAAGGTGAGAGCTGACCTGCTGATCGTGGGAATGGGCGCGGCGGCGCAGCTATGCGCACTTTATGCCCATGAAGTCAATCCCGAACTGAAGATTCTCATCGCGACCAAAGCTCTGAAGGGCAAAGGCGGATGCAGCCGCATGGTTCAGGGCGGCTTCAACGTCGTGCTCAACCAGGAGGACTCACACGAGAAGCACTTGATGGATACCCTCAAGGGCGGCCAGTACATCAACGACCAGGAGCTGGCGAAGACGCTGGTCGAGCAGGCTACGCCCACCATCAAGGAAATGGAAACCAAGTTCGGCTGCTTTTTCGACCGCAACCCGGACGGATCGATCCATCAGAAACCTTTTGCCGGCCAGTCTTTCGATCGCACCGTACATAAAGGAGACCTGACGGGAATCGAGATTTTGAGCCGCCTCACCGAGCAGGTGATGAAGCGGCAAATCCCCGTTCTGGAGGAGTGCCGCGCGGTCGAGTTGCTTCTGGATGAATCCGGCAGCATGGTCACCGGCGCGCTCTTGTTTGATATGCGGCGTGGTGAGTTCATTGTGGCAGAGGCTGCCGCCACCATGGTCGCTACCGGCGGCGGCCCTACGCACTACCGCTTTCATGCTCCGGGCCCGGAAAAGTCGGTCGACGGTATCGCCATGCTCTACCGCGCCGGCGCCGTCATGAAGGACATGGAGATGCTCCAGTTCCACCCGACCGGCCTCATCGTGCCGGGCAGCGTGGTGGCTGGTTCGCTTCTCGAAGAGGGACTGCGCGGTTCCGGCGCCTATCTCTACAACGGCGCAGGCGAGCGCTTCATGCTGAAATATGCGCCCGAAGTAGGCGAGCGCGCCACCCGGGACGTGGTCAGCCGCTCCTCGTACCTTGAGATGATCAATGGACGCGCCTGCCCCGAAGGCGGCGTGCAAATGGACGCCTCTCATCTCGGCGCCGATTTCGTTCTGAAAAATTTTCCGGGAATGGCAGAGCGGTGCCGGCAGTTCAACTACGACCTGCCCCGAGGCCGGGTCCCCGTCGCGCCCACGGCACATTTTTTTATGGGCGGAGCGGTGATCGATACGGGTTGCAAGGCCACGCTGGAGAGGCTCTTTGTTGCCGGCGAAGATTCGGGCGGGGTCCACGGCGCCAATCGGCTTGGCGGAAATGGCATCTGCGATTCTTCCGTCTACGGGCGTTTGTGCGGCAAGGCCGTTGGCAAATACCTGTCGAACGGAAACCGCACCATCAAGGAAACCAGGCGCGGCATGGTTGAAGAGACGATCGAACTCCTCACCCGGCCACTGAAGCACTCCGTCGGCCCCAGCCCGTTCGACGTGCGCCGGCAGGTGCAGGAACTCAACTGGAACAAGGTCGGCGTGGCCAGGCAGGAGCCAGCGCTTAGCGAGGGAATCAGCGAGATCGAATCCCTTGCGGACGCGGTTGCTCAACTGAAGGTCACCGGTTCCCCTTGCTACAACATGATGTACAACACCGCTCTGGATCTGCGCAGCATGATCGACGCCTCGCGAATGATTGCCGCCTCGGCGCAGGTGCGCGAAGAAACCAGGGGCGCACACTTCAGGCAGGATTTTCCAAAACAGCGCGACGACTACGGCCTTTTCAATACCTTCCTGCATCGCGGCGCCGACGGGAAGCCTGTGATTGAAAAGAAACCGGTGGTCTTCAAATACAAATCGCTTGAGGACTGCCAAAAATACAGGAAGCCATGACGACTCTAGCCAGTAGCAAAGAAGCCGGTGAGGGAGACCCCGTGGATAATTTTGCCATCGATTACCGGAAACCGTTGCGGTGGGGCGAACTAGACCCGCATCGCAGAGAAAACGCCAAGATCGGCATGTGGGCCTGGTTGTGGCAGCGAATTTCCGCTCTCGCCATTGTGGTTCTGCTTGCTCTCCATGTCGTCCTGACATACAAGCTGTTCATCCAGTTCCTGCTCCTGCTGACTGTCACCTTCCACGCCACGCTTGGCCTCCGGGTGATTCTTCTCGATTTCAATCTTGTTGACGTCAAGTACCAGCGGGCTTTGGTTTGGGGGCTGATGACATTGGGCTTGGTTGTGGTGTTGACCATCTGGTTCTCGATCCATTAGCGACGAAATGGCATCGGGGGCCCCGGCAAGCACCGCTCGCTGGGGTGATTGGGGTGGAGAGGAAAGCATGGCGCAGTCATCGCGAAACATCAGGGAAGTGAAGATTTTTCGATACGACCCATCCACTGCGGGCGAGGGTCATTTCGACAGCTATACGCTGGAGATTCCGGACGAGACAACGACAACGATTCTCGACGTTTTGCTGCGCGTGCAACGCGAGCAGGATCCCAGTGTGGCGTTCCGCTACGCCTGCCGCGTCAACATGTGTGGTTCGTGCGGCATGGTCATCAACGGCAAGGACGCCTTGGCCTGCAAAACCAATGTCTCGAATATCCCCCCGGGCAAGGAGATCACGCTCCGGCCGCTGAATCACTTTCCGGTAATTCGCGACCTGGTCGTGGACATGGAGCCTTTTTTCAAAAAATACGTAGAGACCCTGCCCTTCTACGAGCCCAAGGAAAACTATCTGGAGCCGGTGATGATCCGGCCCGATTCACAAGAGCGCAAGGACATTGGCCTGGCAACCGAGTGCATAGCCTGCGGATGCTGTGTCTCCAGTTGCACCATGTGCCACTACCATGACGGATACGCCGGCCCCGCGGCCCTGAACCGCGCATTTACGCTGCTGGCGGACAGCCGCGACGGATTGTTTCAGCCCAGGCTCGAGCGGGCGCTGGAGTCCTGCTACAACTGCCGCACCGAATTCAATTGCACAGAGGTTTGCCCCAAGAATATCAGTGGAACGCGGGCCATCAAGTACATCCAGCGCTTGGCCCTCAAGCACTATGCGCATGAGCCCGAGCCCGCAAAGATAGCCGTGCCGGAGGCGCCGCCGATATTAGCACCCGCGTTGGACCGCCGCACCTTCCTCACGCAGTTGGGGGTGGGCGTTCTGGGCGCCGGATCGGCGCTCGTTCTGGGCGCGGTTGCCACCGGTTCGATGGTTGGTCCGACCCTGGCTAAAGCGCCCAAACAGTGGGTTCCTGTCAGCGCCCTGGAGAACATCAAGCCCGGCAATGTCACCACCGTGCTGATGAAGTACGAGACCAAGAGCAGCTTGTACACGCAGCAGTTCTCCCTGCCCGTGCTGGTATCGCACACCGGAAACGACATCGTTTGCTTCAAGTCCGCCTGTCCGCATCTGGGTTGCGTCGTCAAGTGGGACGCGCTTGCCGGCCGATTCCGCTGCTCTTGTCACGGCGGCAACTTTGACCGCGACGGCAATGTGATCGCCGGTCCGCCGCCCAGGCCGCTGGACCGCTACGCCTTCAAGGTGGATGCGGGCCACCTGTTCGTGGAGGTTGGCTAAATGGCGCGCCAGAACTTTCTTGAACGCCTTGGCTGGACGGAATACCTGCGCCCCTTTCTTTACAAAGAACTGCCTGCGCGGACTGGATGGGCGGCGACCCTGGGAAGTTTGTGCGCGCTCGTGTTCGGCGTCATGTCGGTAACCGGAATATTTCTCGCCATGTACTACAGTCCCTCGCCGGAGAAGGCGTACCAGTCCATCGACTACATCATGAAGGATGTGCCGATGGGTTCGCTGCTGCGCGGCATCCATCACTGGGGCGCGGGCGCGATGGTTCTGCTGGTATTCATTCACCTGCTGACCAATTTTTTCTCGGGCACTTTTAAAGCGCCGCGAGAGGCCACCTGGATCGTCGGCGTCTTATTGTTTCTGGTGACTCTGGGGCTGGGATTCACCGGCTATCTTCTGCCCTGGGACATGAAGGCTTACTGGGCCACCACCGTGAGCGCCAACATCCCCAGAGATGTTCCGCTCATCGGCGATTTCATTGCCCGGGCGATCCGCGGCGGTGAAACCATCTCGGGTCTCACGCTGACGCGCTTCTACGCCATCCACATGCTGCTGTTGCCGGCGCTGCTGGCGCTTCTCACCGTGGCCCACATCTATCTGGTGCGCGTCCACGGGTTGGCCGAAGCGGACGAATTGGAGGCCGATGCCGCCGCGACACAGGAAAAACCGGTATATCGCTTCTATCCCGAGCACGCATTCCGCAGCGCTCTGGCGTTCGCGGTTGTGTTCCTCGTGATCGTGGGGTTGGCAATTTTCGGCACCATACCGCGGGAAGAAATAGCCGGCACGTTTAGCGAGTCGTATCTGCCCAGGCCAGAGTGGTATTTCATGTGGCTCTTCCAGATGCTGACTTACTTCTCCGGGGCATGGGAAACCGTGGGCAGCTTGGCCATTCCGACGGTGGGGATTGCGCTCTTGCTCGCCGTCCCTTTCCTGGGCAAGAGCCGGCTCAGCCGCGCGGCGGACCGGCCATTGGCCGTCGCCGTGGGCGTAAGCTGCATCATCGCCATCATCTATCTCACTCTCACCGGCTTTGAAGGCGCAAGGCCGTATGGCCAGATTGTCCCCGTGCCTGCTCGCCAACTCACGGCCAGCGAAAACCGTGGTCTCTATCTTTTCGCCGATAGGGACTGCGCTTATTGCCACCAGATTAACGGCCAAGGCGGCCATCGCACTGGCCCGGACCTGGCTAACAGCGTCGCCCGGCACAGAAGTAAGGAGTACTTGGCCAAGTACATCAAGAATCCTCAAGCGGTCAGCAGAACCTCGATCATGCCGAAGTACAACTTTTCCGACGCCGAACTCCAGTCGCTTGCCGATTTCGTGCTGGCGCTGGATTTCAGCAAGTACAAACAGAAAATTCTGCAACGGCAGGAAATCCTGCAAGGGGTCCCCGACAAGCCCGTTGTTGGCTTGTTGGGGTCGGAGAGCGTCCCAACCCAGGCAAGTGTGACATCTGCCGGGCATCTGGACGGGCCCCCGGCACGCGCCGTAGTTGCGCGTGTTGGGGCAAACGGAAGGAGACAGTGACAATCATGCAAGAAGCAGTGAGAATCGCCACCAAATTCGATTACGGAATCGTCGAAGAGGCGGCCAAACAGACCTACATACGCGCCCTTTGCGACCTGCCGCCGGATGTCCGCGAAGCGCTCAAGAAAGCCTACGCCCGCGAGAAGAATCCCGGCGCGCGATTCGCATTCGATGCCATCTTCAAGACCATCGAGATCGCCGACCGGGAAAAGACTCTCATCTGCCAGGACACCGGCCTGCCAATCTACAAGGTCAAGATCGGTTCAAAATTTCCCTGGAACGGCTACGAGATCAAAAAACGGCTTACCGAAGGGGCCAAACGCGCGACACTGGAGTTTCCGTTTCGCGGCAGTTCCACTCATCCGCTCACCAGAGTGAACCCGCAGACCTCCGTGGGACCGGGTCTGCCGGTGATCTATTACGACTTCACGGACGAAACCGACACGCTCGACATCCTGATGGCGCCCAAGGGCTCGGGCTCGGAAAACATGAGCAAGATGCAGATGTTCTACCCGGCTCATGGCGTCAAGGCGCTAAAGAAATTCGTGCTCGACGCGGTCATCGAAAGCGGCGGCAATCCATGTCCTCCCGGCATCATCGGCGTGGGCATCGGCGGCACCGCCGACCTGGTGGCCAAACTTGCCAAGGACGCCATCCTGCGTCCGGTCGGGCAGCGTAACCCCGACCCGGAGATCGCCAAGATGGAGACCGACCTTGAAGAAGCCATCAACGCCACCGGGCGCGGCCCCATGGGCTTGGGCGGAGATGTCTCGACTCTGGCGGTACATATCGAGATGGCTTACACGCATATCACCCAGAATCCCGTTGCCGTCAACACCCAGTGCTGGCCGGCAAGACGCTCAAGGGCAATCATTCACCCCGACGGCAGCGTCGAGTACGGCTACTGAGAGGAGATCACCATGGCGGAATATCATCTGAAATCTCCGTTTAGTGAAGCCGACATCCGGCAATTGCATGTCCGCGACATCGTTTACTTCGACGGGCTGCTGTTCGGAATTCGCGACCTCACTCAAATCTATATGTTCGACCAGAACCACGAGCCTCCCGTAAGTTTGGCCGGCGCGCCCTGTATCCACACCGCGCCGAGTCTTCGCAAGGTGGGCGACAAGTGGGAAAAAATCTGCGTCGGGACCACTACCAGCACACGCATGGACTGCTTCACGCCGCCTCTTATCGAGAAGTACGGAGTGCGCGCCATCATCGGCAAAGGCGGGTTGTACCAGGACAGTCTTGACGCCATGCAGAAGTTCGGCGCCGTCTACCTGGCGATCACCGGCGGCTCGGCGGCGCTTGAAACAAAAAGCATCGAGGAAGTCGAGGCGGTGTACTGGGAGCACCTTCATCCCGAAGCGTTGTACCAATTTCGGGTGAAGAATTTCGGTCCGCTTACCGTGGCCATGGACAGTCACGGCCGTCACCTCTATGAAGAGGTCAAGGCGGAAGCGGTTAAGCGGCTTCCGGAGATCTATAAGCGACTAGGCGTGTAGTGTTGTTTCCGTTCCGGCGATGCGGCGAGAGCCGCTGCCGCCGGGGTTCCCGGCACGCACCGTAGTTGCGCGTGTTGGGGTGGAAGCCGGAACGGCGGGCCCTGATCACATTGCTTCACGTTTGCCGTGGAGGAAGTATGGCAAAGGGTTGGTCGCGCTTGTATGTTCCGCTCCCTATCAGAGTAGTCGGATTGCTAATTGTCGGTCTCTGTCTGGGCTTGGCGTTTCCAAAGAACGCAATCGTTAAGGGCCTTTACATCAGTGGCACTTACTTTCCGAAAACAATCGTCACCTTCGCTGCATTTTTCATTTTTTTCCTGTTGGCGGCGGCCATGGCCAAGCTGATCCTGTTCCACAAGGAAAGGGCCGGCAAGATGTTCGGCCTGATCCTGACAATGTATGTCGTGATGGGAGGGATC
>Ga0181527_1000960_pt1 | contig 31227 bp, 26 predicted proteins | sample PEATcosm2014_Bin_30_FD_119762 | JGI IMG/M metagenome (GOLD analysis project Ga0181527, IMG submission 119762) | Peatland microbial communities from MTU Mesocosm Facility, Houghton, MI, USA - PEATcosm2014_Bin06_60_metaG | ecosystem: Environmental > Terrestrial > Soil > Wetlands > Peat | place...
CAACTGCCGGTGGCGAGCTGGCACGCACAGATCGGCGATCCCACCATCGCCGACAGCATCCTCGACCGGCTCGTCCACAACGCGCACCGGATCGAACTGCAGGGCGAGTCGATGCGAAAGAAGCGTCGCGGCAAAACCAACGGAGACACTCCATGAACTCGCACCGATCCCGGGGTCTCTGCAGTGCCGAGCGGGGCAAGGGGGCTCAAACGCCGCCCCCTCGCCCCGCACCCCACTCCCCGGCTCAACCACAAAGAGATTGACGGATGCCGATCACTTCTGCATGATAAGAACAGCCCAGCGTCGCTTCGCTCCGACGGCGATCGGCATCACTCGGAATAGTGATCGCCATCAGTTCGGAATGAGTGATCGGCTTCGCCGGAATCCGCAGCTGCGCGCGAAGGGGGGCGGTGCGACACGTGGCGTCGCGGGATCCTATCAATCCACCACCCTTTTTTCCGGCAGTCTGGGTGGAGGCGTAGGCAGCGCCGGAGGCGTTGGCGCAGGTGGCGCGGGAGGCGTCCTCGGAGGCGGCATCAACCGCGTTGGTTCAACGGGCTGCTGTGATCCGAACCTGCGTGTTCAGCTATGGCTGGAGCAATGCCATTACACCCTGAATTACACGGTGGTGAGCGGAGAGCCGATTGACACCACTCACCAGGAGTCGGCTTCCGCCGGCGGGAACCCTCCTGGAAAGACACAGCATCGAGATGTCAGAGGCCGTAAATGGAGAAGTTCGCGGTGTACCAATCAAATAAGTACATCACTTCTCTGAAGCTTCGCTCACGCCGCCCCACATCGGGTTGCGACCACTCAGGTCAGCCTGCTCGATTCGAAACTCCACCGCATGGAACACCCCAGACCCAGCGGGCGCCGCCCCATTCACTTTCCCATACCTCCCAATGTCCCTCCACGCAGAACTCGACCAGTATCTCGAACTCGGCACGAGTATCGCAATGGGGGATCGGTGGCCGTTTCGACAGGTCTTCGCACTTCGCGACGAGTTCGTTTTTGAGCATCGCTTCTGCCCGGAACCAGTCTTCTTCATGCGATCCACCGGGGCAATCGTTGGCTAGCCACAACTGGTACGCAACTGTGGCGATTTCGCTTTCGGTCGGGCTAACGGTCGCGGCGGGTTTCACGGGTCTACTCACCCGCCGAGCGGAAGTCCCTGCTTCCTGCCCGCCACCAGCAACACGATGCCGCCAATGAGCGCCACTGCGCCTGCGAGCGGAGGTAGCAGTACCGTATGTGTCTGATCGCGAGTAGCGTGAATCGGCCCGATGTCAACGACCTTCTCCCTGGTCGTGTACGTAAACCCTCCCCACGCAAGCCCGGCCAGTCCAAGTACAATCAAGATCACCCCAACTGTTCTAATCACGGCGCCTCCTTCGGTAGCGGCAGTGACGGAGCAATCTGACCAGTTGTCCTCAGGTCAAGCGAGCTGCGTCACTGCGCAACCGGTTCATCTACTTCTCGAGTACCCCTTCAATCTGGCCGACTTTCTTTTGAACTTTGCCTGCGAGTTTTTCGCTTTGGCCCTTGGTTTCCAGGTTGGGGTCGTCTGTGACCTGTCCGGCTTTCTGTTTAACGTCACCTTTCAGTTCATGAAACTTGCCTTCGATCTGATCCTTAGTGCTTGGTTTCATTCGGTTTCTCCTCTTCTCTTTTCAAGAACTTTCCACTAGGACTGTTTCCGGTATTCGGTACAGTCGCTCTTCTGCTCTTTGGCCTAGCCTATCCGCTTGAAGGCATCGTAGTGCTCGACCGCATCTGGCAGAGTGGCGCATCACCCTTCGGGATCGAGATCACACTTCTGGTGCAACCAGCATCTGCATTGGAGGTCTCTGACCAAGTGAACTTGGCCGCCAGGCACTACCCGCGCCAACGAGAATATCCCCACCCCCCACCACCGAGCAGAAACAACACCAGAAGAACAATCAACAGGGTCGTCATTTTTCACCTCTCCTCCAGGAGACGCAGTGCAATTTGGGAACCAAGGCCGAATGCATGTTGAATACAAGTAGGAACCGAGGCTCCCGCAGGTTGTTATGTGCAAGTTCTGCTGTCCACAAGGCAAGAAGTGCTGCAAACCGGACGACCAGCCAAACGCCCAAAAGGGGCGGGCACCGTGCTCTGGGACCCTCCTGGAAAGACACAACATCGAGATGTCAGAGGCCGTCAATTGGAAAGGTCGCGATTGTACCAATCAAATAAGCACATCAGTTCTTTGAAGCTTCGCTCACGCCGCCCCGCATCGGGTTGCGACCACCCAGCTCAGCCTGCTTCATGGAAAATCCGGGAATCTTGGCCCCCTCGCCCCGCCACCAGGAACCAAAAACGGCAAGCCCTGCCTTTTCAGTACGTTCTGTGGATACCTCTCCGGCGATTGAGCCTTCCTTTCCCGAACCAGGACTGGACACTTGCCCAGTTCCGCGGGCCGGTATCGAAGGCTCACACTCGAAGTAGAGCATCCCGCTGAGGAATCCATGAGCGACCGATCGGAGAAGTCCATCCCATTGCCGGAGCGGGTCGCAGCGGTCTTTGCAGTGAGTCGTTTGCCCGCCGATCGCGCCGGGCAAACAACGTGCTTCCCAGGGAGGCACGGAGGATACACGAATCAAGAGGCTTGACAATTTTGGCTGTACGCAAACTTTAGCCGGAGGTGCAATATGTCGAAAACCGCAGTTGGTCTGTTTGAGAATCCGGGCGTGGCCGACCAAGTCGTCCACGATCTCGATGCCAGTGCTTTCCCTCGGGGCGAGATCCGCATTCTGGGAGAGCCCCGGGATATGGGGGACACTGGGGTCATGGGTACCCCCCACACCGACTTCGAGGTGGCTATGAACCGGGAGATCCAGGCAATCGGGGCAAGCGAACGGGAGGCGAAGGCTTACGTCCAAGGAATGCGGCGTGGAGGAGTCGTCGTTTTCGCGACAGGATCGAACGCAGAGGTGGACAAGGCGGCTGAGATCATGAACCGCCACGGTGCGATTGAGGTTGAAGAGCTCATCGGCCGCGAACCGAATACTGGCGGCATGATTGACGAGAACATGCCGGCCGTACAGGATATTTCCGCCCAAACCGGGCGGACCCGCCAATCGAGCGGCGGCGCCCGCATGTTTGTATGGTAGCTCGTCAAGGCGCGTCCAGAAAACGCAATCGGCAATTCGACGATAGGCCAGCACAATCAACATCGGCCAATTCGAGTCAGTGAAGGCCACCCGGTCAACTACCGCCCAGGAGAACGAAGACAATGTTAACTAACGCAACGCATTTGAAAGGTCTTGTGATCCGAGCCACGGACGGCGAGCTTGGAACTGTAGATCAGTTCTATTTCGACGATGAGACATGGGCCATCCGCTACCTCATAGTAGAAACCGGCGGCTGGCTTGGCGGCCGGCGCGTGCTGATCTCGCCATTCTCCGTCATTCAAACGGACTGGCCGGCCAGGCAGTTAGATGTGGCGCTGACGAAGAGGCAGGTTGAGCATAGCCCGGAGATCGACACGCACCAGCCCGTCTCCCGGCAGCACGAAGCCGCATACCTCGGGTATTACGGGTATCCCTGTTATTGGGGTGGTCCCTATCTTTGGGGCCCGGCGTTCTACCCGGCGGGCTTGGAGAGTCCGACAAGTGCCTCCGCGGAGGCGATGGCGGACAGGGTCCGGCGAGAGTCGACGGATTCGCATCTGCGCAGCAGCGAGGCCGTCACTGGTTATAACATTGAGGCGGCCGATGGTGAAATCGGCCATGTGGATGGGTTTGTCGTGGACGATGAAGCATGGGCGATCCGCTACATCGAAGTGGCCACGAGGAACTGGTGGCCGGGCAAGAAGGTGCTGGTTTCACCCGCGTGGATTGAACGGGTGACCTGGACGACTTCTAAGGTACACGTCGGCCTCTCCCGGGAAGCCATCAAGAACGGCCCGGAGTACGTGGAATCCATGCCAATCACTCGAGAATACGAAAACCGGCTCTATTTCCACTACGGCCGGCCTCCATATTGGCTACACGAAACCGAACGCCAGTCCGCTTTCTCCCTGCGCGGAGTTTAAGTTAGGGGCGTGCATCAACTACAGGCAACGCCTCTCCGGCCCCAACACAAGCAGTCGGTAACCCGCGACGACTGTTGAAGGACTCTCGGAGATTTGACTCATAATGTAATTGGCGAAAGGAACGACCGTGGTAGACCACTCCTTAATGAAGACAACGATCTTGCTTTTGGTCTCCGATCCGGTTGTGCGTTCCATTCTTAAGGAGACATTAGAGCGCGAAGGATATACCGTCCTGGCTTCCGGAGACCTGGGGCAGGCGGTAGACTGGCTGAAGGAGTGCACTCCCGATCTGTTGATAACCCGTACCTATGTTGAGAGTTTGCCGGGGCACGAGGCAGCTATGTATTTGCGCACGAAGTGCCTGGGAATGAGGGTTCTAATGCTCGGGGGGCTTCTTGATGACGAGCGGCTTCAATATCGAGCGGCGCAGCAAGGATTTGAGGTATTCCCAAAGCCCTATACCGCGGCCGCGCTACTTCAAGAAGTGAGGCACGTCCTGAGTAAACCGCTCGGTTGAACGGGAGAGGGCCGATTGGAACGGTGGCGGCGCAGCGAGGCGGCATAGCTGCGGGCCATGCCGGACCGGATCGGGATAAAAAGGAATCAAGGCAACTGGTGCAAAAGAGGCCGTTGAATGCATAACCGAAGGCGGACAGGAAGTCAAAGAGTAGATGCTGGGGCCAAATGTGACCTGCGGCAGGTCAGACAGCGTGTTAGGGTCGGCGAGGGTCGTCAGCAACACCGCACGGCTGGGTCACGACCAGGAGTAGTGCCTTGCCCACAAGCAATGGCAGCGAGGGAGGTTCAGAGTGGCAGAATGGCAGTATCGAATTCATCGCATCGAGCTTCTGCATGATGCAGATCTCGACAATCAGATCGAAGACGTTCTTCAGGAATATGGAACGAAGGGTTGGGAGTTAGTCCAGGTTCTGCACCGGCACAAGGTGCCGGAGGACCCGATCTACCGCCTCATTTTCAAGACCGAAAAAACGCTGGACTGAGATTTCAGCTCGGTGGAGTCCCCGCGGGCCCCCGATTCCCTCGAACGTACTGGACGGGTAAGGCTGTGATCGGCATGCGGCCTCTTTCGCAATGGTCACAGCGCCGCGGGGAATGGGCCAAACCCGACGGCCGAAATGCTGGTTGAGCGCCACGGCAGCGTGCGGACCCCATCATCTGGCCGGCACGAGATGAAAACCAATCCAACCTCTATCTCATGGCGATCCTTGGGCATGCCGACGTGGACAGCCAACTCACCGTCCTACTTAAAGAACCGAGACTCGCTATGCGGTCCTCGTACCTTCTCGGCAGTATCGAATCAGGTTATTTGTCGAACTGTCATGCGAGAGCTTAGGTTCCACAGCGTCCTCGAGTTCAGGAATAATGCGCTGCGCCAGGACCTTGCCCAACTCGACACCCCATTGGTCGAACGAATCGATGTTCCAGATCGCGCCCTGCGTGAATACGGAGTGTTCGTAAAGCGCCACCAACTTGCCCAGGGTCTCCGGCGTCAAACGCTCAGCCAGGATCGTGTTTGATGGACGATTGCCCTCGAAGACCCGATGAGGCACAAGCCATTTTGGTGTGCCTTCAGCCTCCACTTGTTCAGGAGTCTTGCCGAATGCCAACGCCTCGGCTTGCGCGCACACGTTAGCGATTAGTATGTCGTGATGCCGGCCAACGGGATTCAGAGCCTGCGTGAACGCGATGAAGTCGCACGGGATGAGCCGGGTGCCTTGGTGAATCAATTGGTAGAACGAGTGTTGGCCGTTGGTTCCAGGTTCGCCCCAATAGATCGGACTGGTCTGATGGGTCACCCTCTTTCCATTGAGCATGACATGCTTGCCATTGCTCTCCATGGTCAATTGCTGGAGGTAGGCCGGGAACCGTTTCAGGTACTGGTCGTACGGCAGGACCGTTGCGGATTGGGCGCCAAAAAAGTCGTTGTACCAGATGGCTAGAAGACCCATGAGCACTGGCAGGTTGCGCTCCATAGGAGCAGTGCGGAAGTGCTCGTCCATCTGGTGGAATCCGTTCAACATGGCGCGGAAGTTGTCCGGCCCGATGGCGACCATGGTGGAGAGACCGATCGCGGAGGACATGGAGTAGCGGCCGCCAACCCAGTCCCAGAACTGGAACATATTGGCGCTATCGATACCGAACTTCGTCACTCCCGCCTCGTTGGTCGAAACCGCTACGAAATGCTTCGCGATCGCCCTTTCGTCACCCCCCAAGCCAGCCAGACACCAAGCGCGAGCCGTATCGGCGTTCGTCATCGTCTCCAGGGTTGTGAATGTTTTCGACGAGATAATAAAGAGGGTTTCCGCGGGGACAAGATCGCCGGCAGCCTCCACGAAGTCGGTGCCGTCTATGTTCGACACAAAGCGAAACGTCATGGCCCTCTCGGAGTAGTATTTCAGAGCCTCATAAGCCATCACCGGGCCGAGATCGGAGCCGCCGATACCGACGTTAACCACGTTCCGAATGCGCTTGCCGGTGTGCCCCTTCCATTCTCCACTCCGCAAACGGCTGGCAAACTCAGCCATCCTATCGAGCACCGCATGCACCTTGGGCACGACGTTCTCGCCATCTACAAAGACGGACGCATCTCGCGGAGCGCGTAGCGCCGTATGCAAGACCTGGCGCTTTTCTGTGATGTTGATCTTGTCGCCGCGAAACATCGCGTCGATTCGCTCTTGCAAGCAAGACTCGCGAGCAAGCTGGAACAGCAAAGCGAGGGTCTCATCGGTGATGCGATTCTTAGAGTAGTCCAGGTAAAGGCCCACGGCCTCCGCGCTCAGGTGTTCGCCACGCTTGGGATCGTCCTCGAAGAGTTGTCGCAGGTGTACTTCCCGGATCTTCTTATAGTGAGCGGCGAGGTTCTTCCATGCCCGCCGTGTCGCGGGTTGCCTGGCGATTGCGCCTGCGCGTTCTGTCATTCTTGTTGTCCTTTCGGGCCCTTCGACTTCTCCAGACCGCAGGCTGCCGCCCCCGTCAATCCCGGCAAACTGAGGACGACGTGAATCGGGATGCGGGCCATCAGTTCGACAAATCGCCCTTTACGTTTGAAGGACCGCATAAAGGCGGGCCTCTGGAGAGCGGCCAGTATGTGCACACTAACTCCACCGGCCAGGTAGATGCCGCCAGTCGCCAAGACCTTCACCGCAAGGTTGGCTGCCTCGCTAGCGAGAATCGAAACGAACATATCAATGGTCGCGGCGCACAACTTGCTTGGACTCCCGGAAGCAAAGGCGTGTTCGATAATCGTGACTGATGGATCGCCCGCAGTGGCAATTAGCGTCTCAACTTCGGGCTTCTCCGGTATTCGCTCGACGTCACGAAGGTATCCATAAATATTTGGAATTCCAATTCCCGAACATACGCGCTCCACACTCACATGATCGAACTTCTTGAGCATGTATTCGAGCAGGTGGATCTGTCGCTCGTCGGTAGGGGCGAAGTCTGCATGCCCCCCTTCTGAACTGTGAGCAACATAACGGGACTCATCCCAAGTCAGGAAGGACTCTCCCAAGCCCGTGCCCGGCGCAATCACGCCGATGGTGCTATTGCGAACAATCTCTCCGGGATTAATGGTCTGCACGTCGATGGGCCGCAAAATCGGCACAGCCCAGGCGATTGCCTCCAGATCGTTGATCATGTGCACCGAATTGGGATTCAGATTCAGCGCCTGGGCGAGGGCCGTCTCTTCAATTACCCAGGGCAGGTTGGTGGTCTTTACGCGCCCGCCGATCACTGGCCCAGCGACCGCGAAGCATGCTCGGTCGACCCGTTCTCCCAGCTTTGCGAGGAACTCCTGCACGATCACTTGTAAGCTGGCGTATTCGGCGCTATGGAATTGCGCTTCTGCCGCCGGTGAGTGGGGCCCAGCTTCTTTGGAGAAGAGCGCCAGTGCGGTCTTCGTCCCTCCGATGTCTCCAGCGATTAGCATTTCGGCGCTCCGGTTTGCATGTTTTGAGCTTTCGCGTACCTCTCGCTATTCGGCTTGGAACCGCTGAGAGCGTAGAACAAGATGTACATGTAGCAAAGCACGGGAAGAAGGAAGGCGTGGTGAAGCCCAATCCGGTCGGCAATTGCGCCCTGCACCACCGGCAGGATGGCGCCGCCCACGATGGACAGCGTCAGGATGCCGGACCCATTGCCCGTCAGTGGGCCGAGCTCCGCTACTCCCAAGGCGAAGATGGTGGGGAACATGATCGAATTGAAGAAGCCTACGGCGAGGATGGTCCACATGGCCGTATGTCCGCCCAGCAACATCGAAGCAGTCACCAGCGATGCCGCACAGACCGCGCATACAGCCAGCAGATGTCCGGCTTTAAGGCGCCGTAGAACTGCTGCGCCCAGAAAGCGTCCAATCATCGCGCCACCCCAGTAGAACGAAACAAAGCCTGCCGCGGTGCCAGCGGAGAGGTTCGCAATGGTGGGTAGACCGAAATAGTTCACCAGAAAGCTCCCGATTGAAACCTCTGCGCCTACGTACGTGAAAATCCCAAGCGCGCCGAAGAGGAGATTGGGATGCTTCCAGACCGAATCGGCAACCTTTTCACCTGGCCGGTGCGCCGCCACGGCTTCGAGTCTCGGCAGCTTGGAAGTGCCGATTAAAACCGCCAACAACACCAGCGCAACCCCGATGATGGTGTATGGCATCTTGACGGAGTCCGCCTCATGCACGCGGTAAAGCTGCAGGGCTTGCGGCGTAAGCTTATGTAGCTGTTCGATGGCCAGCGGCGCGGCAGCCAGAATCAGCAGCCCTCCGAGTTTCGGGGCGATCGTGGTGCCAAGCGCGTTGAACGCCTGCGTCAGATTTAGGCGGCTCGGCGCCGTTTTGGGCTTGCCTAACACCACCACATACGGGTTGGCTGCCACCTGAAGGCCGGTAATCCCCGCGCCAAGAATGATGAGCGCGGTCAGAAACAACGGATACGAAGCAATGGAGGCGGCAGGCAGGAACAGGAATGCCGCCACAGCCATGGTGAGCAAGCCGGCCACCATGGCCCTCTGGTAGCCGATCCAGTTCACGATCTTGGACCACGGCACGGAGAATAAGAAGTATGCCGAAAAGAACGCAAACTGCACCAACATCACTCGTGCATAGCTCAGCTCGAAGATCGACTTCAGGTGCGGCACCAGGATGTCATTCAGGCAGGTCAGAAACCCCCACATGAAGAACAAGGTCGTGACGACAGCCAGAGGCCGTTTGTAATTGGGGGCAGTCGGGACAGCCGGAATGCTCTGTACCGGTTCAGGACTAATAATATGTTCTCGAGTTGCCATGTTTCCTTACCTCAATTGCAGCAATAGCTACCACCACGTTTCGGCCTGTACTCCGTACGTCAGACCATTCGTTCTGTTCAGATACGGCACTCCGCCCACAAAGCCGCGGAGCCCGTCCGACCAGCTTGCATAGGTCAGGAAGACGCGCAGGACGGGCCGGCTCTCGAACTTTCTGCCGGCCCCGATCTGCGGCGCGATCGTAAACTTGCGCAACCAGCCGTCGTACCGGCCGCTGAGGCTATGCGTGTGATCAACGCCCCCCTCGACTGCCAGTGAGAGGTATTTGGTGAAGAAGATCTCCGGCCTGGCGCCAAACGACACCCACTGGTCCCAGCCGTGCTGTGGGTTGCCATCCTTGGTTCGCTGATAGACGACGACTGGCATGATGGCGAAGGTGTCGCTGGGCTGAAAGAGCACCTGTTCCGTGGCCAGAAAGCGTGCCGAACTACGGATATACTGGGTCGGATCGTCGATGGACGTATTGTAGTTGCTGGCCGCTCCGGTTCCGTAGGCGACCGAAAACGAGTGATAGCCGCCGTGCCACTCGAGTTGTTGCTGGCGCAAGTCGAATGCGTATCCCTTGGTTGTGGGAATGGCGGTTCCGGTCGGTGTGGTGCCGCCTTTCGAAGTAGCGATATCGAACCACCCGCCCCAGATCCCCCCGGGGCCCTTGACTCCATACAGGCGCACGTCGATGTTGCTCTTTGCGAAGTTGCCGTTTCCGGTGACGATGTCTGGCCGCGCCCCGCCCAAGAACGCCAGAGCCATCTTGCCGAATCCAACATCGAGGTCCTCCACGCCGGCGCCGTAGCCGCTCATGTCCAGGGAATAGAAGTCGTTGATTTCCATGTGCCGGCGGCGGTAATATCTTTCGCCTGCCCAGAACTTGGCGTTTGGCTGGCTCTCGAGGACATTGCCCGCTTGTACGAAGGCTTCACGCAGACGGAACTGATCGTTACCGATGCCGCCGGCGAAACCTGCATAGGTTGACGAGTCGGTGGTGTTAGCCTCGACCATGACTTCTGTCTTCATCCAAGCCTTATCGGTGTCGTGGTCGGGGTTGAGCCAGTTGTTGACAAAGATCAGTTCCCCGTAGGTTTCCGCTTCGTTGCCCAGGCGGTATTTCGCGCCGGCTCCTGGAGCCTGAAATGAAACCTGCTGGCCACCTACGCCGTTCAGACCGAAACCCGAGCGAAAATATCCGTGGAATTCAAAGCTGTTGACCTGTTGCTGCAGATCCGCGATCTTTTGGTCTGCATCCTGGAGGAATTCATACGTCGGTTCCGAAGGCAGTTGGCCCTGATGCCTCGCCCAGACATCATCGACGGCCTTCTTGGCGGCTTCTTGGGCGGCTAATTCTATGGCCGAAGCCGTTCGCTCCTTCTTGGGCTTGACACTGGCCTCTTTCTGTTCTTCGAGTTGCTTTTCCAGGGCGGCGATGCGCCGCTCGAATTCGCGGGTCGTGTCGGCGTACTGCTGTTTCAGTTGCTGCAATTGCTGTTGTAGCTGCTCAAGCTGATCGGCCGGTTGACCGGCAGCGCTCAAGGCCGCGAAGGCAATCATCCCAGTGCACCGGATGAGCGACCGAATCGGCCGCTTCCTGCGACCAGGTGAGGTTCTCTGCGGTGTCATTTGCTAGGGCCGTAGGAGGCCGTTGCACGAGACGGTCCAAAACGCGTCCCGAGGAGTCGGGGGTGCCCTCTGGGCCCGGCAGAGTGAGACTCTGCGCCACGTCGGCGGCTCAGGCCGAAATGCAAGACCTGCACTGGAGGATGCGAAAGTTGCCGAGGCTCGCCGGAACCGATCAGGCGGAATCCCGGGCGTCCGGCCTGAGTACCAGGACGCCTAGAGGCGGCAGCGTCAGGTTCAGTGAGTACGGCCTGCCGTGCAGGGGCAGGGAAACCGCTTCGACACGGCCGCTGTTACCCTGGCCGCTGCCGCCGTAGAGCGGAGCGTCGCTATTCAGAGCTTCTCTCCAACAGCCGTTCACGGGGGCTCCGACGCGATAGTTGTGCCGAGGCACGGGAGTGAAATTGCAGATGAAGAGACTCACGTCGGCAGGATTCTTCGCCCGCCTCAGGAAGGAGATGACACTCCCTTCAGAATCGCCGCAATCCACCCACTCGAATCCGGCGGGTTCGAAATCCACTTCGTAGAGGGACGGTTGTGCCCTGTAGAAAGTGTTCAGATCGCGCACCCAGCGCCGCAGCCCGGAATGGAGCGGCTGCTCCAATAAGTCCCAATCCAGACTGCCATCGTGGTTCCATTCGTTCCACTGACCAAAGTCGTCGCCCATGAACAACAACTTCTTCCCGGGATGGCCCCACATATAGCCATAAAGGAGCCGCAGGTTGGCGAACTTCCGCCAGTCGTCACCGGGCATCTTGGCAAGCATGGAACCCTTGCCGTAGACCACTTCATCGTGCGAGAGAGGCAATACGAAGTTCTCCGAGAAGGCATAAACCAGGCTGAAAGTGATCTTATTCTGGCAATAACGGCGATGAATGGGGTCCTTCGACATGTATTCCAGAGTGTCGTGCATCCAACCCAGGTTCCATTTGAGGTCGAAGCCGAGGCCGCCGAGGAACGTGGGTCGCGACACCATCGGCCAGGCAGTGGATTCCTCCGCGATCATCATGGCATCGGGGAACGTGGCATACACCTGCTCGTTCATCTGCCGCAGGAACTGAAGGGCATCGAGGTTCTCCTTGCCTCCATACCGGTTGGGGATCCACTCTGCCTGGCGTCGTCCGTAATCCAGGTACAGCATGGAGGCGACGGCATCCACCCGCAGCCCGTCGACGTGATACTTTTCGTACCAAAACAGGGCATTGGCGATCAGAAAGCCGCGGACCTCGGAACGCCCATAGTTGAAGACGAGTGTATTCCAATCGGGCTGCTCGCCCTGCCGCGGGTCCGAATGTTCATAGAGATGCGTGCCGTCGAAATAGCCGAGCCCGGCTTCATCTTTGGGGAAATGAGCCGGGACCCAATCGACGATCACTCCGATCTCACGCTGGTGCAGGCAGTCGACCAGGTACATGAAATCGGCGGGCGTACCGAAGCGGCTGGTGGGGGCGTAATAGCCGATGACTTCATACCCCCAGGAGCCATCGAAAGGGTGCTCCATGACGGGAAGGAACTCGACATGGGTGTAGCCGGCGCCATGGACGTAGTCCGCGAGTTGCACAGCCATTTCCCGGTAAGTCAGCGGGCGGTCGCCTTCCTCCGGGACCCTTTTCCAGGAGCCGAGGTGGACTTCATAAATGGAAACGGCGTTAGCCAGACCGTTGCGGCTGGCGCGGTTCGCCATCCACTGGCTATCCCCCCACGAATAAGAGTTGAGGTCGCACACCCGGGAGGCGGTTTGCGGGCGGATCTCGGCGGCGAATGCGTACGGATCGGCTTTATCCACTTGATAGTCCCGGTACTGGGACGCGATGTGATACTTGTAGCGCGCCCCCGGTTCCAGGTCCGGTAGAAAGCCCTCCCATACGCCGGTTGCTCCGCGCAATACGAGGGCGTTCGATCCGGGGTTCCATCCGTTAAAGTCCCCGATTACGCTAACCTCCTTCGCGTTAGGCGCCCACACCGCGAAATTGACGCCGCGCCGCCCGGCCTCTTCGCCGAGGTGCGCCCCCATCTTCTCGTAGGCGCGGTAGTTCGTGCCTTCCCCCAGCAGATACAGATCGTAGTCGCTTAGTTCTGGAGCTTGCGTTGAGCGTTGCATCGTCTCTCACCTTCACTCAACTCAGTAGACTCCGCTGAGTTCAACATCCGAAATGTGCGGCCGAATTGACGGCTTTCAACGGCCAGGCAAAACTATCTTCGCGCCCATTCCCGCTCGCAAGTGCCGCCCATGGTTCGTAGCACGATATGGTCCAGAACAGAAGCCCCGCTATTCGAAGGCTGAGGCCGCTGAGCGAGCGTGGGGGCAGAGGGAATTGACCGAAGCCGAGAGGCAAAAGCTGCACCTGCAATGCGAAAGTTGCCCACGAGCGGTCTGCGAATGGCGGTTCTATAGCAGTGTCTTCTCGGCCGCCGGCGCGAAACAATCGGCGTTTGGACTCTCTCGCTCCGCTATCTCCGAGTAGTGGTAAATGAAGTGCTGGGAAAGGCCCGCGAGGTTCGCCGTTGCGCTTCCAACTGCATCCAGGTCGATGGGGCTGCTTCCAAATGCAGCAACGGCGCATAGCTGACGGCTTTGGCCATTTGCAGCCAATACTCATGCACCAGGACTGGACATTTGCCCAGTTCCGCCGACTGATATCGAAGGCTAACATTCGGAATAGCGCTGCGCTGAGAAATCAATGAGCGGCCGACCAGAGGAGTTTGTCCCATCGCCGGAGAGAACCGCAGCGGTTCTTGCAGTCAGTCCTTTGCCCGCTGATCCTGGAGCCGCTGGGAAGCCGCTTTGGTGCGGGCACCGCTAGAGAAGTGGAGGGTGCGGACCGTAGGAGAATGCCCGCATTTCGCAACTAATGGGAAGTTGGTAGAGCAATGATCGAGAAACCAATACACGGCGAGCAGCCAAAGCTGCCCGCAGAAAGTTACGGCATCTTCGGGCGATGGCGTACGCTGAAACTCATCATTGTGGTGGCGGTCGTCCTCGTTGCCCTCCTGGCCGTCGTCTCTGGCTTGATACAGAAGGGCCTGTGGATGGGGCAGCTCGGCTACTCCGGCGTCTTCTGGACACTCCTGTCCCTGCGGTGGGAGCTGTTTTGCTCGGCTTTCGTTGTCGCACTTCTGTACCTGTGGATCAATCTTCGCCTGGCGGCGAGAAACGGCGCCACTTTCCGTGCGGGTCGCTTGACCAGCGAGTCTACCGTCGCCGCGAAACTCGACATCCAGATCTCTCCCGCGGTTTTCACGCTGGCCACGGCCGCGATGGCGGCTGTCGCCGCTCTGGTCTTTGCACTCATCTTCTACGCGCAATGGGATACCTATCTACGCTTTCGTTATGGCGGGTCCTTTGGGTTGTCCGATCCCCTCTTCGGGGTCGATGCCGGGTTTTATCTGTTCCGTCTCCCCTTTTATGAGCTTTTGCAGGACAGCCTGATCGCATTGGCGCTGATCACGCTCCTGGCCGTCCTGGCCTTTTACGCGTACTTCGGGCTGTTGCGGTCCAGCCGCAGCGGACAGACGGAGGGCCGGAGCGCGAAGGCCGTTCCACATCTGTCCACCCTGTTCTTCGTCCTGATCGCCGGTTTTGGATGGGGGTTTTACCTGAATCACTACGAACTTCTCTACTCCACCCAGGGGGTAGTTTACGGAGCCGGCTATACGGCGGATCATGTGACCAGGATCGCCTTCTGGATCATGGTAGGCGCCGCGGCGGCGCTATGCGCGCTGCTGGTCCTCAATAACTTCCGGCCGCGATTCAGAGCGATAGGGATTGGATCCGGAATCTACGTAGCCTTGTACTTCATCGCCGTTTTGCTGGTGCCGGCCCTCTTCCAGAGGTTCGCGGTACAGCCGAACGAGTTGGCCCGCGAAACTCCGTATCTCAAGAACAACATCGAGTTCACCCGAAAGGCATTCGGGCTCGACGCGATCCAGGACACCTCCTACCCGGCGCTGTCGGATCTGACGTCCGACGTGATTGCGAGAAATCAGGATACCATCCAGAACATCCGTCTCTGGGACTATCGCCCGTTGCTTCAGATGTACCAACAAGCCCAGGAGATACGGCTCTATTATCAGTTCTACCAGGTTGATGTGGACCGCTACCACCTGCCGGATGGTTATCACCAGGTCATGCTTTCGTCCCGCGAGCTCTCCGCGCAGCTCCCTGCCGAAGCCCAAACCTGGGTGAACCAGAAATTGCAGTTCACGCATGGCTATGGCTTAGCCATGAGCTTCGTCTCGAAGACTATGGGGGGCGGCTTTCCGCAGTACGTGCTTGAAAATATCCCGCCCGAATCCGCCTACGGCCTGACCATAAACCAGCCTGCCATCTACTATGGCGAGTCGATGCCTGGATATCGGATCGTTGCGACGGGCGCTAAAGAGTTCGACTACCCCAAGGGAAATCAGAATGTCTACACGAGTTACGCCGGAACAGGAGGTATCCCGCTGGACAGCTTGTGGAAGCGGCTCTTGTTCGCCTGGACTCAGACCGATGTCAATATACTGTTTACCTCCTATCTCAAACCGGAGAGCAGGATTCAGATCTGGAGGCGCGTTCAGGAGCGCGTGCAACAGATCGCTCCGTTCTTGCGCCTCGACCAGGATCCCTACGCCGTGGTGAGCGAGGGCAAACAGTACTGGATCCAGGACGCCTATACCGTCTCGGATCACTTTCCCTACTCCAGTCCTCATGCGGCGGCCTTTGAGGCGGGGCTGAACTACATTCGCAATTCCGTAAAGGTAGTTGTGGACATGTACGACGGAACCGTCCGGTTCTACGTCATGGATCCGAACGACCCCGTCCTGGCGGTCTACCGGCGTGCGTTCCCTGGCGTCTTCATGGATCTGAATCGGCTTTCGGCGGATCTGAAAGCGCATCTGCGATATCCGGAGGATCTCTTTTCCATCCAGGCCGACCAGTACACAACATTCCACATGACGGTTCCGCAGGTCTACTACAACCGCGAGGACCTCTGGGTGCTCCCCGAAGAGACGTACGCGGGCAAGGTAGCGCCCATGCAGCCCTATTACATTCTGATGAAGCTCCCCGGCAGCGACCAGCTCGAGTACCTTCTGATGACTCCTTTCACGCCTCAGAAGCGAAACAACATGATTTCCTGGATGGCGGCCAGGTGCGATTTCCCCGAATACGGGAAGATGCTCTTTTACCAACTTCCCAAGGAGAAGCTGATATACGGTCCGATGCAAATCGAGGCGATGATCAATCAGAACACTACGATCGCCCAGCAGTTGACCCTCTGGGACCAAAAAGGGTCGAGAGTCATTCGTGGCAACCTGATCGCGGTACCGATTGAGAACTCCTTTATGTATGTGGTGCCGCTGTACCTAACGGCGGAAGGCACAGACTTCCCCCAACTCAAGCGCGTGATCGTGATTTCGGGCGACAAAGTGGCGATGGAGCCCACCCTCGACGAGGCAATCCAATCCGTCTTCGGGACGCAGCCGCCCCAGAGTGCCGGGCAGGCGCCGCGTGGGCACCCGGAATTGGGCCAGGCGAGGGCGCAATTCGATGCGGCCCAGAAGGCAATGCAGCAGGGGGATTGGGGAAACTTCGGCAAGGCGATGGACGCGCTCAAGCGCTTGCTGGCCGGAACTGGACAGTAGGGGTTCGGCAATTAAGGAATCTTACCGCATGGACTCTGAGGCGCGGTTTCCACGGGATCGCCCGATCGTGAGCGAAGTAGTCAAGCACACGGACGTTACCGGCCAAGCCGGCCGTGCATCGAGAACCGGAGCAAAAAGGAGATGGTATGAAGACGATTGTTCTTTCCGCTACAGTTACTGTACTAACGGTTTTCGGCGTCGCGTGTAGCAAGGGTAGCAGCGACTCCGATAGCAGGGCATCGAAGGCCCCTGTTGCGGCCACCGGCCAGAGCACCTCCAAATCGGCGATCGCTTCCAAGACTCCAGAAGATTGGATCGTCGTCCAAGATGATTACTACATTCCGGTAATCGACGATCTGAGCAGGACGCTGCTATCCGCGCGCCTGGCTTTCATGATGAAGGACCCGGCTACGGCAGCCGTTCATGTTCGTGGAGCCGCGGCTCTCCTGTCCGAGGAGCCCTCGGGTGCCTCTCGGGGAGTAAAAGAAAACATCGACCTGACCATGAAGCAGTTAAGCGCATTGGCCGCCGATCTCGACAGTAAAAAGACGGTCGAAGCGAAGCGGTTCGATGCTGTGCTTGCAGCGGCCCACCGTGCCGATCTCGAAGGCGACAGACTGGTGGACGAGTCGTACTGGTATCCCTACATTGAAGAGCCGGATCGCCATTTTCAGAACGCGCACCAGGCGTTTCTTGCAAAGGATTATGAGAAGGCAGCGCAGGAGATCCGCAAGGGCGAAGCCTACGTGAAGTTGGAGGCCGGCCGCGCGAGCGGGGACGTCAATCATTCACTGAACTCCTCGGCACAAGGACTGGAAAAGCTGGCCGTCGATATGCAGAGAAAGGCGGCGATTAATCTCAGCGAGATGGATAACAGCTTTCGGCGCGCGGACCGCGCTCTAGCGCAATCGCACCAAATTAAGGCGAAAGAGAGTTGGTCGAAGAAAGAGACCGTCAGAGCGGGCTATGAGATGAAGGCCGGGGCGCTCCTTCTTGAACAGTCTGCCGACTGGGCTGGCAGTGAAGCCAAGTCGGGCGTTTCCGCAATCGTCAGAGATACAAGGATGCTGGCCGGAAAGCTCACCGAGGGGAGTGCCTACGCTGTGGAAGAAGTAGGCAAGGGCATTGATGGTCTCGGCAAGGCGATATCGAATACTTAAGGCAGCGCTGTCGCGTGAAGCGGCAAAAAGAGGAGGTAGCGGGTGGAACGGGAACAACAGCCGGAGTTCGGGAAGATTCTGGAGGCTGAACAGGCGGGTGCCGGCCAGGCGCTGCTGCAAAACCGGCAGAACGTCGGCAGCGAGAAGATCGCCGACGTGCTGGAAGAAATCTGGCACACTGCAGACCGCGAACTCCCCATGACCAACCTCGGCTGGTGCTCCGGCTTACTCCGCAACATCCGAGCTGCGCTGGTCCGCATTAAGGACGACTCCTTCGGGGCCTGTCTGTGCTGCGGAACCGTGATCGGCCTGAGACGTCTGGGGGCGGTACCCTGGACTCCTTTGTGCATTCGATGCCAGGAAGCGGCCGACCGCAATGATGCGGAGGTTCTCAGAATTCGTTCACAAGGTTGGCGCCAGTGCCGCCGGATTTCAAGTGGAAATGCAACAAAATCAATTTCGAAAGAAAGGAACGTAAATCGTGTCTGAAACGAACTCGGTTGTAGCCATTTACGATACCCACATCCAAGCAGAGGAAGCGGTGAAGGAACTGCAGAGGTCTGGGTTCGACATGAAGAAGATGTCCATCGTCGGCAAGGATTATCATACCGACGAGCACGTCGTCGGATACTATAACACCGGCGACCGCATGAAGTACTGGGGCAAGCTGGGCGCCTTCTGGGGTGGTCTCTGGGGGATGTTGTTTGGAGCCGCTTTCTTCGCCATTCCAGGCATCGGGCCGATATTGGTAGCCGGCCCGTTGGTCGCCTGGATCATCGGCGCACTGGAAGGCGCCGTCGTGGTGGGAGGATTGAGCGCGCTCGGCGCGGGGCTATACAGCATTGGCATCCCCAAGGACAGCGTCGTGAAATACGAGGCGGCGCTCAAGTCCGACAAGTTTCTCCTGCTGGCTCATGGCACCGCGGACGAGGTGGACAAGGCCAGGGACATCCTGCAGACGACGCACGCAATGGAGGTTGCAGTGCACGCGCCTCAACGCGGGCAACTTGCCGGGAGCAGCAGATAGCTTTACCAACCCTGAAAAAGTGGAACCTATAAGGAGAAATATCGTGAAGAACAACTTGTTGATCGTTTCGGTAGCGGGCCTGGGTTTGGTCCTGCCTGCTTTGGCGTCGGATCGCGATGATGACATTGGGCGTGTTCAAAAAGCGACCCAGGTCTTCCAGGAGATCATGAGAACGCCTGACAAGGGCATTCCCCAAGACCTGCTGGAAAAGGCGAAATGCGTTGCCATCATTCCAGGAGAGGAGAAGGCAGCCTTCATATTCGGCGGCAACTACGGCAAGGGACTGGCCACCTGCCGCACGGCCAATGGCTGGAGTGCCCCGATGTTTGTGGCTGTCGGGGGCGGGAGCGTCGGCTTCCAGATTGGTGCCTCTTTCACCGATGTGGTGATGCTATTCATGAACGACCATGCCTTGCAAAGCCTGATGAGCGATAAATTCAAAATCGGCGCCGACGCCACCGTGGCGGCCGGGCCTGTGGGCAGACAGGCAGCCGCCGGCACGGACGCAAAGCTCAACGCGGAGATCCTGAGCTATTCGCGCAGCAAAGGGGTTTTTGCCGGGGCGAGTGTGGATGGCGCCGTCGTGCAGGCCGACCACAGCGGAGACCAAGCCATGTACGGCTCCAATGTCACCCGCCGGGAAATCCTGGACGGCAAAGCCGCGGTTCCTCAGCCGGCGCGGAGCCTGCTGGCGGAACTTGCCAAGTACCCCGCACACCGTTGAAATCGGCGGGCCGCCACTAAAAGCATCTCATGCGACTGCCGGCATGGCGATGGCGTCGCGGTTTCCAACCCGCCTCGGCGCCGGTGCTGGTACGTGAATGCGGCTTGACCGCTGAGAACGTCTGTAAGCGAGCACTAGCCTTGCTGGAGAAGAACAATGCCCGATTCGCCGACAGTGCTGCTGCCAAGGACGCCGAAATGCATCGGTGTCGCTGCCGATCATGCAGGATTTGAGTTGAAGGAGTATCTGGCCGGGATGTTGCGTGAGGCTGACTATAAAGTGGTCGACTTTGGCGACGGCCAGGCGAAGCCGGACGACGACTATCCGGATTTTGTCGTGCCCTTGGCCCGTGCAGTTGCTCGCGGCGAGGTGGACCGCGGCGTGGCCATCTGCGGTAGCGGCGTGGGTGCGTGCATTGCCGCCAACAAGGTGCCGGGTGTGCGGGCCTGCCTGATCCACGAGTGTTTTTCAGCGCACCAGGGTGTCGAGGACGACGACATGAACGTGATCTGCCTGGGCGGCCACGTGGTCGGGAATGCCGTCGCTTGGGAATTGGTCCGCACATTCCTCCAAGCACGATTCAGTGGCGCCGAGCGTCACCGGCGTCGCCTCGCTAAAGTAGCAAGTTTGGAAAGCAGGGAGGCGGAATCATGAGCAGTAACCCTTTGAAACAGTTGGGAACGCTGGGTCAATCCATCTGGCTGGACTACATCCGGCGAGATCTGATGTCGAGCGGCGGGCTCCGGCGTTTGATCGAGGAGGATGGACTACGGGGGATGACCTCGAATCCATCCATCTTCGAAAAGGCGATTGTGGAGAGCCACGATTACGACGAGGACATTCGGGCCATGGCGCTAAAGGGCAAAGACGCTGAGGCAACCTATGAAACCATTAGCCAGCGCGACGTCCAGAGCGCCGCCGACGAGTTCCGGCTGCTCTACGACAGGACTGACGGCCAAGATGGATATGTCAGCCTGGAGGTGAATCCCCACCTGGCGCACGACACCAGGGGGACGGCGAAGGAAGCCCGCCGCTTGTGGGCCGCGCTGAACCGGCCCAATGTCTTCATCAAGGTTCCCGCGACGGCCGATGGGCTGCCCGTGATCCAGGAACTGATCAGCCAGGGAATCAACGTCAACGTGACGTTGCTCTTCGGATTGCCGCGATACCGCCAGGCGGCGGAAGCCTACATCGCTGGCATCGAAGCGCGCGCGGCCCAAGGAAAGCCCATAAAGCATGTAGCTTCGGTGGCCAGCTTCTTTGTAAGCCGCATTGATGCGCTGGTGGATCCGCTGCTGGAAAAACTCGCGGCACAAGGCGGCAAGCAGGCAGACCTCGCGAAAAAGATGCGCGGGCAAGTTGCCATCGCCAGCGCGAAGATGGCCTATCAAATCTACAAAGAGATCCTCGGCAGCGACCGGTTTAAGAAACTGGCTGCTCAAGGCGCCCGTGTCCAGCGGCTGCTCTGGGCCAGCACCGGCACCAAGAACGCGGACTACAGCGACGTGAAATACGTCGAGGCCCTCATCGGACCGGACACGGTCAACACGGCACCGATAAAAACCCTGGATGCTTACCGCGACCATGGAGAGCCGAAAGCCCGGCTCGAACAAGATGTCGACGAAGCCCGCGGGGTGTTGGAGCGACTGCCGGAACTGGGCATCAGCATCGATTATGTGACTCGGCAGCTTGAGGACGAAGGAGTCGAGAAATTCATCAAACCGTTCGACAAACTGATGGAGACCGTGGCGCAAAGGTCAGCACGGCATTTGACGAGAGAAGCATGAAAATAAGTCCTTGTGCCGGAAAGCCGGCTGAAGCATCGATGCTGGTGAACGTACCCAGACTCGTCACGGCCTACTATACGGAGCAGCCTGACCCTTCTGTGCCGGAACAACGGGTTGCCTTCGGCACCTCGGGACATCGTGGTTCCGCATTCGACAAGGCCTTCAATGAATGGCATATCCTCGCCATCAGTCAGGCCATTTGCCTGTACCGGGAACAGAAGAAAATCGATGGCCCGCTGTTTCTCGGCATGGACACGCATGCCCTTTCCGTGCCGGCTCTCGCCAGCGCGCTTGAGGTGCTGGCGGCCAACGGGGTGGAAGTCATGTTGGCTGAGGGCGATGAATATACCCCAACACCGGCCGTTTCCCACGCGATTCTCACATACAACCACGCGCGCAAGATAGGCGTAGCCGACGGTATCGTGATCACGCCGTCACACAATCCGCCTCATGACGGCGGGTTCAAATACAATCCTCCCAACGGAGGGCCGGCGGAATCCGTCGTAACCGACTGGATCGGAACGAAGGCAAACGAGTTTCTCGAGAATGGACTTCTGGGTTTGAAAAGGTCTCCTATCGAGAAAGCTCTTCGCGCCCCCACGACGCACCGGCACGACTATCTCAATGCATACGTTACCGATCTCGCCAATGTGGTCGACATGGACGCCATTCGCGGCGCGAAGATCAGCATGGGAGTCGATCCGCTGGGCGGCGCCGGGGTCCACTACTGGGGGCCGATTGCGGAGCGCTACGGGTTGAACCTCACGGTGGTGAACGAGGCCGTCGACCCGACTTTCCGTTTCATGACTGTGGATTGGGACGGCCAGATCCGCATGGACCCATCGTCACCCTATGCGATGCAGCGGTTGATCGGCCTGAAGGATCGCTTCGAGATCGCCTTCGCCTGCGACACCGACCACGACCGGCACGGGATTGTCACCAGGAGCACAGGGCTACTTCCACCCAACCACTATCTTTCAGTCGCCATTTTCTACCTTTTCCAACACCGGCCGAAATGGGGAAAGGGGGCGGCGGTGGGCAAAACGGTGGTGAGCAGCCGGATGATTGATCGGGTCACCGCGAAGGTTGGCCGCAAGCTCTACGAAGTGCCGGTTGGTTTCAAGTGGTTCGTGGATGGGCTCCTCGACGGCTCACTCGGTTTTAGCGGAGAGGAGAGTGCGGGCGCGTCTTTTGTCCGTCTCGATGGCAGCGTCTGGACGACGGACAAAGACGGCATCGTCCCGGCTTTGCTTGCGGCGGAGATCACCGCGCGCATGGACCGCGATCCCGGTGAGATTTACCACGAACTCACTCGCGAATTCGGCGAGCCCGTTTACGACCTGGTTGAGGCTTCGGCCACCACGGAGCAAAAAGAGAGGCTGGAGAGACTCTCGCCGCAACAGGTCCGGCACACAGATCTGGCCGGCGAGAAAATCCAGGCCATTCTCACCCGCGCGCCGGGAAACGGCGCTCCCATCGGCGGTTTGAAGGTGAGTGCGGAGAGCGGGTGGTTCGCGGCGCGCCCGTCGGGAACTGAGGACATCTACAAGATTTACGCGGAGAGTTTCTTGGGTGTGGATCATCTGCGCCGCATCCTGGAGGAAGCGCAGGCAATGGTCAACGATGCATTGGCAGTAACGCCGGATCGGAGCGGTAAATCATGAACCAACAAATCCGTGTGAGCCACCCAATCTATAACCTTCTGCCTACGGAAATCGAGGGGTTCGATTTACTGGCGGAACTCGCCCTGGACATGCATTGGTCGTGGAATCATGCCACCGACGAAGTGTGGCGGCAGCTTGATCCCAAACTGTGGGAGATCACACATAACCCCTGGGTCGTTTTGCAGACGGCCTCGCGCGACCAGATCGAGCGCGTCCTGGCCGATCCCGTTTTCCGAAAGACCGTAGATGGCCTGATCGAAGCCAGCCGGCAGGCGGCGGAAGCGCCCGCGTGGTTTCAGCGAAATCATTCGCAGGCTCTACTGACCTGCGCCGCGTATTTCAGCATGGAGTTTATGCTGAGCGAAGCTCTGCCTATCTACTCGGGCGGGCTGGGGAATGTGGCCGGTGATCAACTCAAAGCCGCCAGCGATCTGGGTGTGCCGCTGGTCGGCGTGGGACTGCTCTATCAGCAGGGCTATTTTCGCCAGGTGATCGACAAGAACGGGGAGCAGCAGGCGCTTTACCCGTATAACGATCCCGGACAGTTGCCCATCACGCCGTTGCGCCAGCCAAACGGGGAGTGGTTGCGGTTGGAGATCGCGTTGCCTGGGTACTCGGTCTGGCTGCGCGCGTGGCAGGTGAAGGTCGGCAGGGTGAAGCTTTACCTGCTGGACAGCAATGACGCGGCGAACTTTCCCGTTCATCGGGGGATTACCAGCGAACTCTATGGGGGTGGGCCGGAGTTGCGCCTCAAGCAGGAAATGCTGCTGGGGATCGGCGGATGGCGGCTGCTGCGCGCGCTGGGGCTCCAACCGGATGTTTGTCACCTCAATGAAGGCCACGCGGCGTTCGCCGTCCTGGAACGTGCCCGCAGCTTCATGGAAGGGACAGGGCAGCCCTTCGAAGTCGCACTGGCGGTCACACGAGCGGGGAATCTCTTCACCACCCACACAGCGGTACCCGCCGGTTTCGACCGTTTTGCGCCCGCCCTGATCGAGCAATACCTCGGGGGGTATGCCAAACAGAAGCTCGGCATTGCGCTTCACGATTTACTGGCTCTTGGCCGCCAGAACCCGGCCGACTCCTTGGAGCACTTCAACATGGCACATCTGGCGATCCGCGGGTGTGGGGCAGTCAATGGCGTGAGCCGCTTGCACGGGGAGGTAAGCCGGCGCCTCTTTCTGCCGCTGTTTCCGCGCTGGCCTGAGGATGAAATCCCGATCGGACATGTGACCAACGGAGTCCACATGCCAACCTGGGACTCAGCTCTTGCCGACGATCTTTGGACGGGAAGCTGTGGAAAGGACCGCTGGCTGGGGACGACGGAGACCATGGAACAGGACATTCACCGGATCTCCGACGCCAGGCTATGGCAATTTCGGACCGAGGCCAGCAAATCTCTGGTAGAGTACGCTCGCGGACGATTGTCCCTGGACATGGCGGCGTCGGGTATGCCGCCCGAGGAGGTCGAAGCCGTGAAGCATCTCTTTGATCCCAACGCCCTGACGCTGGGCTTTGCACGCCGCTTCGCGACCTACAAGAGACCGAACCTGCTGCTCCATGACCCGCCACGACTGCTTCGCCTGCTGACCGATCCTCGGCGCCCGGTCCAACTCATCATCGCCGGCAAGGCGCATCCGGCGGACCAGGCTGGGCAGGCCCTGATTCGGGAGTGGATGCATTTCATCCGCCAGCCCGAGACGCGCCCGCATGCGATCTTTCTCAGTGACTATGACATGCTCTTGACGGAACACCTGGTGCAAGGAGTAGACGTCTGGCTGAACACGCCACGGCGGCCTTGGGAGGCTTGCGGTACGAGCGGCATGAAGGTGCTCGTCAATGGAGGCCTCAACCTGTCGGAGCTGGATGGCTGGTGGGCGGAAGCCTACACACCTGAGGTCGGCTGGGCTTTGGGGGACGGCCAGGAGCATGGCGACGATCCCGCTTGGGACGCTCTCGAAGCCGACGCGCTCTACGACCTGCTCGAGCGGGAAGTGATTCCCGAGTTCTATGCCCGCGACGAGCGGGGCATCCCCACTGCCTGGGTGGCGCGGATGCGGAAAAGCATGGCGAGCCTGACACCGCGCTTTTCCGCGGACCGCGCGGTGCGCGAATACACGGAGCAACATTATCTCCCGGGCGCGGCAACCTACCGTGAGCGTGCTGCCGATAAGGGTGCCGTGGGGAGGCAAATGGTCGATTGGCGGCACTGTCTGGAAAAGCAGTGGCCCGCGCTGCGCTTCGGTGAATGGAAGGTCGAAACCAACGGGGAACAGCACGTGTTTGAGGTTCAGGTCTGTCTGAATGACCTCGACCCGAATGCGGTGCGGGTGGAACTTTACGCCAGTGGCGCTAACGGCGACGGTCCAGTCCGGCAGGAGATGAAGCGCATGAGTCAACTGGCAGGCACGGCCAGCGGCTACATCTATAGCGCGCACGTACCAGCAACCCGCCTGCCCACGGACTATACAGCGCGAGTGATCCCGCACTATACCGACGTTGCCGTTCCATTGGAATCCGCTCAAATCCTGTGGCAACGATGATGAAAACGTCCCAGCGCGTGTTGCACGATTACATCTCGGAGATCTCCGAGCACGCTGACGTTCGGGCCGGCTCTCCTCTGCCTTTGGGAACCCAGGAATGGGGCGGAGGTGTTAATTTCGCCATTTTCAGCCGTTGGGCCAGCCGCGTCCGTCTGGAGTTGTTCGACCATCCCGAAGATGCTGCGCCCGCCCGGGTCATCGATCTCGATTCAAAGCGCAACCGCACCGGCGACGTATGGCACGTTTGGGTGGAGGGGATCGGCCTGGGTCAACTCTATGCTTACCGCGTGGATGGCCCTTACAAACCCGCCGAAGGGCATCGGTTCAATTTCAACCGGCTTCTTCTCGATCCCTTCGCTACCGCGATTTCCCGGCTGCCTCCTTGGGATTTTGCATCGGCACGCGGATACGACCCACTGGCGCCGGAGCGAGACCTCGCTCTCTCGAAGCTGGACAATTCCAGGTCGATGCCGAAATGCGTTTTTGTCAACGAGCCATTCGAGTGGGGTGGAGACCAGCCACTCCGGCATTTGTGGTCGAAGACCGTCATTTACGAAGCGCATGTTCGCGGCTTTACCATTCACCCCAAGTCCGGCGTGAACCATCCGGGAACCTACCGCGGCCTAATGGAAAAGATTCCCTATTTCAAAGCTCTGGGAGTGACCGCTGTGGAACTGATGCCCGTGCAGGAGTTCAATGAATCTTCCGTGACGCGCGGCAATCCGCAAACACGTCAACCGTTGAAGAATTACTGGGGATACGATCCCGTAACATTCTTTGCGCCCAAAGCTTCCTACAGCAGTTCGGGAGGTTTGGGGCAGCAGAAGCTGGAATTCAAGGAAATGGTCCGGGCCTTTCACAAAGCTGGCATCGAATTGATTCTGGACGTGGTGTTCAATCATACGGCGGAAGGAGACGAACTGGGACCAACGCTCTGCTTCCGTGGGATGGATAACGCGATCTTCTACACGTTGGCGGGCGACAAACGCTACTACAAGAACTATACCGGGACTGGCAATACCATCAACGCCAACCATCCCGTGGTGCGGGATCACATCTTGGCCGCGCTCCGTTATTGGATGGTCGAAATGCATGTAGATGGATTCCGGTTTGACCTGGCGTCGGTTCTCGGCCGGGACGGCGCCGGCAAGTTGCTCGCCAATGCCCCGCTTCTCGAACGGATCGCCGAGGACCCGATCTTGAGAGACGTGAAAATCATCGCCGAGGCGTGGGACGCCGCCGGTGCATACCAGGTGGGCAGTTTTTCAGAGCGGCGTTGGGCCGAGTGGAACGGCCGATTCCGGGATGATGTCCGGCGTTTCTGGCGCGGCGATGAGGGGATGCTCGGTGTGTTCGCCAGCCGTATCTGCGGCAGTTCCGACATCTACGGCAAGTCGGGCAAAGGCCCCGAAGCCAGCATCAACTTCGTCACGTGCCACGACGGCTTCACTCTGAACGACCTGGTGAGTTATCGCTACAGGCACAATGAAGCAAACGGAGAAAGCAACCATGACGGAACCGACTCGAACTTCAGCCAGAACTACGGCTGTGAAGGCGAGACGACGGATGCCGGGATCGAAGCCTTGCGGAAAGGCCAGATCAAGAACTTTCTTCTTACCTTGCTGATTTCGCGCGGCGTGCCGATGCTGCTCGGCGGGGACGAATTTCGCCGTACTCAGGGCGGCAACAACAACGCCTACTGCCAGGACAATGAAACCAGTTGGGTTGACTGGACCTGTCTTGAACGGCACCAGGAGATCCACCGGTTTGCTCGCGGCATGATCGCATTTCGCGATGCGCATCCGGTGCTAAGCAAGGAGCAATTCTACACCGACGCCGGGATTCATTGGCTTGGTCCGCAACAGGAACCGCCCAACTGGGCAGACCCAAAGTGCAAAGCGCTCGCCTGCCTTATCCATGAAGACGGGCAGAACATGCTTTTCCTGATGTTCAACGCGGCTACGCAAAAGGCCGATTTTGGTTTGCCGCCACTGCCACAGGGGTTCCGCTGGCATCTAGCGGTTGATACGTCTTGTTTGGCGCCACAAGACTTGTTCGCCGCAGGGGAGGAAGCGCTTGTGGACAGTTCCAATACCCATCGCGTAGAGGCCCGCTCCAGCGCGATACTTGTGGCACGGAAGCAGAAACCTGCGTTGGGAGGGGGTTCGGAATGAATCAACGAACCTCCGGGATACTCCTCCATCCAACCTCACTGTCCAACCGCTATCTTATCGGCGATCTAGGGCCAGCGGCAACTGCCTTTGCTGATTTCATGGTCCGGAGTGGACAGCGTTGGTGGCAGATGCTTCCCATCGGTCCGACAGGCGAAGAGAATTCGCCGTACCAGTCACCATCTGCCTTTGGGGGCAATCCGCTCCTGGTGAGTCCCGATCGGTTGGTGGAGCAGGGATTCCTTGGCCGCCAGGATATCGAGCTTTCTAGCTCCGGGCGCGAAGGAAAGCTGAACTATCCCGCGGCGGCACGCTTGAAGTCGCGCTGGTTAAGAAAGGCATTCGAGCATTTCGCAAAACACGGTCGCGATGGCAGGCAATCTGAGTTCGACGCATTTGCAGAGACGGAGTCTTTCTGGCTCGAGGATTTTTCGTTGTTCTCGGCAATCCGGGAGAGCGAGGGCAATTCGGATTGGACCCGATGGAACGAAGGGCTGCGAACGCGCCAGTCGGATGCCGTCATTCGCGCGCAAAAATACTTTGCAAGTGACATACGTTTCCATCAGTTCGTCCAGTGGCAGTTCTCAGTGCAGTGGAAAGTGCTAAGAGCTTATTGCACTTCCAAAGGAATCCGGCTGATCGGCGATGTTCCTTTGTTCGTGGCGCACCAAAGCGCCGATGTCTGGGCTCATCCCGGGCTTTTCAAACTGAATGCCGATGGAAACCCGACCGTGGTTGCGGGAGTCCCTCCCGACTATTTCTCCAAAACAGGGCAGGTGTGGGGTGTCCCCGTGTATTGCTGGGAGGCGCTTCAACAGCAGAACTACACTTGGTGGATCGAACGCCTTCGTACGGCTTTTGGACGGTTCGATCTCAATCGGCTGGATCATTTCATCGGCTTTGTCCGCACTTATGAAGTGCCTGCACAAGCCAAGACGGCTGTAAACGGGCAGTACCAACCTGGCGGAGGCGACGCTTTCTTCGAAGCGGCCCGCCGAACTCTCGGGGTACTGCCGTTGATCGCGGATGATCTCGGTGCCACAACACCCGATGTCATGGCTTTGCTGGATAAACTTCAGATCCCGGGCACACGGGTGCTTCAATTCGAGTTCGGCTCAAATCTCGAAGCCAATCCAGCTCCGCCAAAACGGCATTCCGTGAAATCGGTGGTCTATACCGGAACCCACGATAATGACACAACGGCAGGCTGGTATCGGAAGTTGCCAGACACGCAACGCAAGGCCTTGAAAGAGCGCTTGAGAGCAAACGACCGGGAGGTTGTCTGGGCCATGATTGGCGAGGCGCTGGCATCCCAGGCCGGCACCGCCATCCTTCCAGTCCAGGACCTTCTGGAACTGGGGTCGGAGGCGCGAATGAACACTCCCGGAATTGCGAAAGGCAACTGGCAATGGCGCCTGGAGGACGACGCGCTGACCTTGGACCTTGCGCAAAGGCTGCGATGTATTACTGAAGCGAATGGGCGCCTGATCAGCGGGGCGAACCTCTCGTCTCCTCCAACGTCATCGATCAAGTATCGGGCATATGAACTGTATGAGCCGCGCGGCCGCCAAAACGGCCAAGCCGCTCCAAACTCGCTATATGCGGAACGGGAAATCGGGATGAAGGCGAAACCATGACAACCTTGCGTTCACATAAGGAAGTCTGCAGCATGCTGAGCCGGGGAGATGTCATTAGTTTTCTGCGCACGCGGAACAAAGAGGCGAGCTGAGTATGCCAATCACGACCTTGTTTTTGGATATCGGCGGTGTCCTCCTCAACAACGGGTGGGATCATGTTGCCCGCAGAAAGGTGGCGAAGCACTTCAACCTGGAGTGGGCCGAGATGGAGGAACGGCATCGCCTAACCTTCGAAACCCACGAGGAGGGGAAGCTTACTTTCGAGGAATACTTGGGCCGGGTGGTCTTCTACCAAAAACGACCGTTCACCCGGGCTCAGTTTCGACGTTTCATGTGCGCCCAATCGAAACCTTACCCCGAGATGATTAAGCTAATCGCCCAGCTCAAGGTCCGGCACGGGCTGAAGATCATCGTCGTCAGCAACGAAGCGCGCGTGGTGAATGATTATCGGATTCACAAGTTTAAGCTGCACGGGTTCGTGGATTCCTTTATCTCCTCCTGCTTCGTCCACCTTCGCAAACCCGACGCGGACATCTTTCGGCTTGCGCTGGACATCGCCCAGACGCCGGTGCGGCAGATAGTCTATATCGAAAACACCCCGATGTTCGTTCAGGTCGCCGAAGGTTTGGGGATTCGAAGCATCCTCCACACGGATTACAAGTCCACCTGCGCGAAACTGGCTGCATTCGGATTGCGGAACGACGAAGGAGCCATGCATGAAACCCGCTGACCGATGCATCTTGACGATCAATGGCGGCTCGTCGAGTATCAAGTTCGCGGTGTACCCGGCCGGCGAACCGCTGAAGCGAAGGCTCTATGGAACGGTGGATCGCATTGGCATGAGCGGGACGAATCTGACGTTCCATGACCCAGCCACGAATCACCAGGACAGCCGCAACCTTGACGCCTCCGATCACAGGTCGGCAGCGACTTTTCTGATGGATTGGCTCGAAGATCAGAGGGGTTTGGAATCGGTTCGGGCTGTTGGACACCGCGTGGTTCACGGCATGCACCACACCGCGCCCGAGCTGGTCACCCAGGAGTTGTTGGAGGAACTGCATCGCATCAGCCCGTACGACCCGGACCATCTGCCCAGCGAGATCGAACTGATCGAGGTATTCCGCCAGCGGCATCCGAAGCTGCCTCAGGTGGCTTGTTTTGACACGGCATTTCACTGCACCATGCCGCGGGTTGCCAAGCTGCTTCCCATCCCGCGCCGGTACGACGCGAAGGGAGTGCAACGTCACGGTTTCCACGGTTTGTCCTATGCCTATCTGATGGAAGAACTCGCGCGCTTGGGCGATCCGGCGGCTACGACAGGCCGCGTCATCCTCGCGCATCTGGGCAACGGCGCCAGCATCGCCGCCGTGCGCGACGGCAAGAGCATCGACACCAGCATGGGCTTCACTCCGACGGCGGGCTTGGTGATGAGCACCCGCTCTGGCGATCTGGATCCGGGCGTGGCGCCGTACCTGGCGCGAACCGAGCACATGACCACGGAACAGTTTTACGAAATGGTCAACCACGCCTCCGGCCTGCTCGGAGTTTCGGAGACAAGTTCCGACATGCGGGACTTGCTCGCGCAGGAAGCGCATGACACCCGAGCGGCGGAAGCCGTGGCGCTGTTCTGTTATCAGGCGAAGAAGTGGATTGGCTCCTTCGCCGCCGCGCTCGGCGGCTTGGATACGCTCGTGTTCGCGGGAGGCATCGGCGAGAATGCCCCACTCGTTCGCGCGCGCATCTGCGATGGCCTGGGCTTCCTTGGCATCGCGCTCGGTGAGTCGCGCAATGCGGAGACTGCCGGAGTGATTTCTGCGGACGCCAGCCGGGTCACGGTTCGCGTCATTCCAACGGACGAAGATCTGATGATTGCGCGTTCGGTCGACCACATTCTCGAAACCGACGCGGGAA
>Ga0181527_1000961_pt1 | contig 31184 bp, 27 predicted proteins | sample PEATcosm2014_Bin_30_FD_119762 | JGI IMG/M metagenome (GOLD analysis project Ga0181527, IMG submission 119762) | Peatland microbial communities from MTU Mesocosm Facility, Houghton, MI, USA - PEATcosm2014_Bin06_60_metaG | ecosystem: Environmental > Terrestrial > Soil > Wetlands > Peat | place...
GAGCACTCTTTCGACGTGTTTCTCGGCTCGACGTAGACAATCGGAATGCCCCTCAACCAAGACCGCATATATTTGAGCATTCGCTTGGAGGACAAATTCATCCCACCGCTGAAGCATGTGGGCGTTCTTTGTCCTCCAAACCTCTCTTCGGTAAACTAGTTCAACAGACCTGGCTATAGAGAAGAGTTGCCGAGGCTACTCTCAGAGTTTGAGCCCGAAGGACTGGGCGAAGTCCTCAAACTGGTGGTAGACTGCTAGAAACTCTGTGCCTTTATCGGAGATCATGTACTTGGAGATCTTGTCGCCGTTTAACTCCAGCAAGAGACCAGAGCCCACCAGCTCCGAAAGAAGCTTAGACATTCTGGTGTACGACAGATTCCCCTTACGCAGTAGGGTAGTGACTCCCACGCCGTTACCCTCTGTGTTCATGTTTTTTGCGGTGCTGAGTACATCAGCAATTATCCTCACCTGTGTCCTATATTGTGCCATCTAGCCTCACTCTTCCAACGGCGAAATTCAAGACAGGTATGAACAGGATAAGCAAACCGATTTCTTTCATAATAATCTGCAAGAGTAAAAGAACATCAACGTTTAGGTACAATAGTGATAACCACTGGACGAAGGTCCCGAGGCTGATCATGGCCAATCCGACCGCTATTAGCAGGGTGTCCGGTTTTCTCGTCCTCGCATAAGAATAGAGCGTTTCAACAACCCCGTAGAGTACAAAATAGAAAGATAGGGTACTCAATATGTCGATCAGCTGCGCACCCGAGAAGCTGATTACCGGGAAGATCAGAAGCGCGACACCCATCCTCTTGGACATCATAACATCCAACGCGTGGGAGAATGCAAGGAAGAAATACCCTGTCGTTTCAAATAAGAGGCCTGCGACTACTGCCATCGTCGGAAACGGCAAGTTAGGTATGACTTGACTGAGCCCCACAAACCCCTCCACAGCGAAGCCGAAGCCAAGGAAAACGAAGGCGGCGGTGAGTCTGAGCAGTGACGAACTGTGAATCCTTCTGACTCCGCGGTAGGCCACGTACGCAATCGAAAACGAAACGAAAACGCCTATGAATTGGAGCACGTCACTAATCATTTCCATGCCCGCAGGTAAGGCCAAGAGTACAAAACCTTAGGAGTCGTTTCCGGTATAAAAGTTTGCCGCGACCAGATTCTAGTTTCTGGTTCTGGATGTTTTGTCAGGTTGTCGGTAGCCCCCAGTGGACGGGATTCTTGGCGCCCTGTGGTCTCGGTAATGCGTTGCCAGACTGAGAGATCACGAGTCTGAACCCTAAAATAGCCTTCACGGCGGTTCGAACCTCGGGAAATTCTTGGCAGCCATCGAGAGCAGTGCATCGGGGTTTCTAAAGGGCCGTCTGTCTCCCAGAGACTTTGCCCGCCTCGAGGCGATCCGCAGCGACGCCGTCCTGAGGTTCGTCGCAGAGTACGTAGAGCTCTGCAACCCAGCCAGCGTCTACGTCTCCGCCAGCACGCCCGAAGACCTGCAGTTCGTCAGGGACTCGGCTGTCGCCGACGGGGAGGAGTCCCGGCTTTCGGTTGACGGTCATACGGCCCACTTCGAGAGCTATTACGATCAGGGGAGGGACCGCGAGCATACCCTGATACTGGTCCCGGGGGGGGCAAACCTAGGCCCCGGCATCCGAACTGGGGACAGGCTGGAGAGGATCAAGGAGGTTCGGTCTCTACTCGGGGGCATCATGGCAGGCCGCCGCATGTTCGTCTCGTTTTACTGCCTTGGTCCCATCGGCTCGGTCTTCTCAATCCCCTGTATCCAGCTGACCGACTCCAGCTTTGTCGTCCACAGCGAGAACATCCTCTACCGACAGGGGTACGAGGAGTTCCTTCGCCAGGGAGCAGCCGCCAGGCCCTTCAAGTTCGTGCATTCAGAAGGAGAGCTCGACGAGCGCAAGACGTGCAAGAATCTGGACAAGAGGAGGATCTACATCGACCTCGATGGAGAGATTGTCTACACAGTCAACACGCAGTACGGAGGCAACTCCATCGGACTGAAGAAGCTCGCCATGAGGCTGGCCATCCAAAGGGCGTCCAAGGAGGGATGGCTCACCGAGCACATGCTGGTGATGGGCGTCAACGGCCCCGCAGGGAGAAGGACCTACTTCACGGGCGCATTCCCGTCAATGTGTGGAAAGACTTCCACAGCCATGCTCGAAGGAGAGAAGATAGTCGGCGACGACATCGCCTATCTCCGCAGGGTGGACGGACGGGTGCGGGCAGTCAACGTCGAGAAGGGCGTGTTCGGCATCATCCAGGGGATCAATCCGAAGGACGATTCCGTTCAGTGGAAGGTCCTCCACAGCCCTGGGGAGATCATATTCTCGAACGTGCTTGTGACCCCCGATGGTGGCGTCTTCTGGGATGGCATGGGCGGAGCGCCTCCGCCCAGGGGGAAGAACTTCAGCGGCGAATGGTGGCCGGGGAAGAAGGATGAGAAGGGGAAGGAGATACCCGTCTCTCACCTGAACGCCCGCTTCACAGTCCCACTGGACCTGTTCAGCAACCTGGATCCGGTCATGGACGACGCCGCTGGCGTGCAAGTAGGCGCCGTCGTCTATGGAGGCCGCGACTCCGACACCTGTGTCCCGGTGGAAGAGTCACTGGGGTGGGACCACGGTATCATCACCTTCGGCGCATGTCTAGAATCCGAGACCACGGCCGCCACCTTGGGGAAGGAGGGCGTTCGTGAGTTCAACCCCATGTCCAACCTCGATTTCCTATCCATACCAGTGGGAAGGTACGTCGAGGGCAACATCATGTTCGGCCAGGGCCTCGAGCAGCCTCCGAGGATCTTCGGAGTGAACTACTTCCTCAGGAGCAAGGAGGGGAAGTTCCTCAACGACAAGACGGACAAGCGCATCTGGTTCAAGTGGATGGAGCTCAGGACCCATGATGAAGTGGGCGTCATCGAAACGCCGACCGGGAGGATGCCCCTATATGCCGACCTAAGGAAGCTCTTCGCCGATGTCCTCGGGAAGGGCTATGCCCTGGAGGACTACGAAGTGCAGTTCATGCTCAGGGTAGCGGAAAGGCTGGCGAAGCTGGACAGGATAGAGCGCGCGTTCAGGGGCATGGACCACGTCCCCACGAAGCTCTATGACATCATCGGGGAACAGCGCGCCAGGCTCCTCGACGCCCGCTCCAGGCATGGCGACTACATCAAGCCCTCGCAGCTGTCCTGATGGGGGCTTGATCATGGGCAGCGCAGCCCAAGTTGGCCTTGCTTCTCCCGCTATCTGGTCACTATGGTCAAGACATCCTGGTCCATCAGCCTGTGGTTCATCCCGACCCTCTGCCCGCCGAACCGGACGCTCTTGCCCCAGACCTGTGCATACCTGAAGTCACTCTTCATGTTCCTGTGGACCTTGTCGCATACTTCCAGTATGGTGGTGCCGTTCTTGACTATCATCGGCTCCTCGAAGTCGGTCTCTCCTGTCCGCCGTCGCATGTAGACCCTCACGAAATCGAGTCGCCCGTAGATCTCCTTCCTCACCGTCTCGAGGTTGAGGTCGGCCTCGGCCGAGATCGGGATGAACCTGTAGGGGAGTTTCTGGGTCAGCTCGCTGGTGAAACCCGAGTTCACGAGGTCGATCTTGTTCATGACCGTAAGAGAGGGAACATAGGTCCTGTTCCCGGCCAACACGTCGAGGAGCTGCTCGTCGTCAATATCATCCCTGACGAGCACCCTACCGCTGTTGACATCATAGACTCTCAGGATGTCCTTGATCAGCGCTTCGCTGATCTTGGTGAGCTTCACCTGTGCCGACACGGCAAGGCCGCCTGAGCCTGTCCTTTCGATCACGACGTTGGGAGGCCTTTCATCCACCCTAATCCCGGCGCTTCTGAGCTCCTTCTCAAGGATGCCCCGAGCCTCGGGCTGGAAGACATCGAGGATGAACAGGACTAGGTCCGCGCTCCTGGCCACGGCGAGCACCCGCTTGCCAAGGCCCTTGCCCGAGGAGGCGCCCTTGACTATCCCAGGCAGGTCGAGGACCTGGATGCGCGCCCCGTTGTACTCCATTACCCCAGGTACGACCTCCAGAGTGGTGAACTGGTAGGGTGCAACCTTTGACTTCGCATTAGTGAGCCGGTTGAGCAGGGTGGACTTGCCTACGCTCGGGAGCCCGATCAGCACCACCGTCGCGTCCCCCGACTTCTTGACGTCGTACCCCGTCCTGCTTCCCACGCGCCGGGCTTGCTGTTCCTCCTGCTCGGCCTTCAATCTAGAAAGCTTCGCCCTCAGCAGTCCGATGTGGTGCTCGGTCTTCTTGTTGACCTGTGTTCTGTGGATGTCATCCTCAATCTTCTTGATCTTTTCCGGCAGCCCCAACTATGGGATCCCTCTTCCCACGACGCGCAGCCCCTGGATTTTAAGATAGAGTCGTGTTGCGCGAATTGCAGCCGCATCGCATTCCAACAGAGTCGTAGAGGGGTCTGCCACGGTCGAGAGCCGCCCCTCTTGGTCAGCTGCGGACTCTGGTTCGCTTATATCCTCGGCTCGACGCGCGGCGTAGTGATAGCGAGTGAAAGCCGTCCTCTTGAAGAGGCCTGGAACTCCAGGCACAATCGGCGCCGAGGTTTCGGAAGTCCCCGTTCCCGAAATCGGCGCAGGCGAGCTCCTGGTTGAGATGAAGGCGTGCGGCCTCTGCGGTACTGACATCGAGAAGATTCGAGGCGAATACACCGCAGCGTTGCCAATCCTCGGCCATGAAGCGGTCGGGGTCGTAGCCTCAGTGGGTGAAAGCGTTGTCAACATTCGGGAGGGAGACAGGGTCTTCGCCCACCACCACGTCCCGTGCAACGAGTGCTACTACTGCCTTCACGGGAACCAGACTGCTTGCAAGAAGTTCAGGAGCAGCAACATCCACCCTGGCGGCTTTTCGGAGTTTTTCAGGGTCCCCCAGTGGAACGTAAGCAAAGGGGGAATCCTCAGTCTGCCTCCCTCCCTCGGATTCGAAGAAGCCAGCCTGGTCGAGCCCGTCGGGTGCTGCGTCAGGGCCTTGGACAGATGCAATGTGAAGGAAGGTGACACTGTCCTGGTCGTGGGTGCCGGTCCTGTTGGGATTCTCCACTCTATTCTGCTTCACTCGAAGGGCGCCGAGGTGATAATCAGCGATGTGAGCAAACCAAGATTGCAATTCGCCAAGTCGCAAGTCGAATGTGTCATCGATGCCGGAAGGCAGGATGTCACCAGAGAAGTCAGGGAAAGAACGGCAGGCAGAGGCGCCGACCTCGCGATCGTGGCCTCGGGAAGCCCAAAGGCAGTCCTTCAGGCCCTGAAGTCCATCAGGGCGGGCGGCCGAGTCTGTCTCTTCGGGGTCCCTGCAAAGGGCTCGGTCCTCGACTACGACCTCAGCGACGTCTACAACTCGGAGATTTCGCTGATGCCCAGCTACGGCGCGACCAACACCGAAACCGCAACAGCGCTCAGCCTCATAGCAGCTGACAGTGAGAAGTTCAGGTCCGTCATAACTCACACCTTCCCGATAGAAGAATTCGCAAAGGGAGTTGAGACGGCCACCTCCGGAGCTGGAATGAAGGTCGTCATTACCCCCTAGATGACCGAGGCCTAGTCACACTTAAAATGCCAGCCCGGCTCTCGTCGGCCCGTAGGGTGAGGGGTTAAGAATGGACTGGGGGAAGAACAACAGGCTCTCCAGAATTATGAAATCGGGGAAGACTGTCATGCTGGCGGTGGATCACGGATACTTCCAGGGGCCGACGACTGGGCTGGAGAATCCGAGAAAGACGATAACACCGCTCCTTCCTTATGCAGACTCGTTGATGCTTACCAGGGGAATCCTCAGGACATCGGTCGATCCGGAACAGGACGTCCCAGTGGTCCTGAGGGTTTCAGGAGGTACGAGCGTTCTGAAGGACATGTCAAATGAGGGAATCACCACTTCCATTGAGGAAGCAGTTAGGCTCAACGCGTCCGCGGTCGCCGTTTCCGTTTTTGTCGGTTCAGAACACGAAAAGGATTCGCTGATGAACCTCTCTCATCTCGTCGACGAGGGAGAAAGATTCGGAATGCCTGTGCTCGCGGTGACTGCCGTGGGGAGGGAGATGAACAGAGACGCCAGGTACCTCGGGCTAGCCTGCCGAATAGCTGCAGAGCTGGGCGCTCAGGTCGTGAAGACTTACTACTGTGAGGACTTCGAGAAGGTCGTCAACTCATGCCCTGTTCCTGTGGTCATCGCCGGAGGAAAGAAGTTACCTGAAAGAGATGCACTGGAACTCGCCTCGAAAGCGGTATCAAACGGAGCCGCAGGCGTCGACATGGGAAGGAACATCTTCCAATCATCAAACCCAGTCGGGATGATCAAGGCCGTCCGCGCGGTCGTCCATGAGGGTGCCACAGCCGATCAGGCCATCTCAGTTTTCAACAATCAGCCTCGCGGCTAAGCCAATCCGATGCAGACTGGATGAGAAGTGTTTCGGCAACTAAGGCGGGAGATGCCTCTGAAGAATCGATGCATCTCGCGGCCTAGGAGAAGCGCGACGAGCTGCAGAACTCGCAAATCTGAATCTTCATCGGGGGGGACTGGCTGGTATAACAATTCCCCTTCGGATCGCCCTGCTCAGAGCCCTCTCGCCGAGGCACGCCCAATGAAGTCAGCATTTCCTTTGAACGGTTTTAAGGCCCCGCGGAGGCATCAATACCAACGTGCAGCCTGAGAGCGATTCGGATGATGATCGACCGAGGCTCGCTAGAAGGAACCCGTTGAAGCCTGCGCAGAAGCTCTGTCCGCGCTGCCTTCATCCTGTCAGAAACGCGAACAAGTTCGGAGGCTGGTTGGTCCCAATGACTTACCACTGCACGAACTGCGGATACAGAGGAACCGCTTTTCTTGAGTGGACGCCAGACGAGAGTCGTGGAGAATCGTAGGTTTGGAGCCCAGCTCGGAGCCCGTACCAAACCCCGCTGGGTCGGCACTTGCAGCCTTCTTTCTAGTTCTGCTTTCACTGACGGCGCTTCTGGTGGTGCTCTCATTCCCGGTCGGTCTGTACACGGTCTTCTTCACTCATCTGTCCAATTCGACAGCCAGCACCCTCGGACAGCCGTTCCTTTGGCTCGGCCCGGTCGCTGTCCTTCTTCCCTTCCAGGTCACGTACGGGGCGGCATTCACCGTGGTCATCGCCGTCTATTTGGCGATGTTCGTCCTGACGATCTTTCAGGGCGAAAGCCTGCCTTCCGCCGTACTCTCAGGACTTAGGAATGGTTACAGAGAGTTCCTGTCCAACCGGGCACTGCTTACGCTCGTGGCAATCGGGTTCCTGGTCTTCACCGCAGGGCTGCTGGATGAAGTGGTCTCGGCAGTCGGTGCGCCGATTGGGAATCCGTTCAGCGGCGGCAACGACCTCCTGACCTTTGTCGAGTTGGCCCTCGCACCGCTTCGAGAAGAATTCGGTTTCAGAGTACTCCTAATTGGACTCGCCGCCGTACTCGTCACTCTATCACGCCCTGGGACCTCAGTCTTGAAGACCCTTTGGCGCCCTTCAGTCGCCTACGAAGGCGTCGACAACAACACCGTCGTTCTGGTTGCAATCTGGGTCGCTGGTGCACTTAGTGCGGGCACGTTCGGCGCCTGCCACGTGGCGTGCGGCGGCGGGGGATGGGACATCGGGAAGCTGCCGGAAGCAGTCTACGGGGGCGTTGCACTCTCGTACCTCTACATCAGGTATGGGTTTCACGTCGCGGTCCTGGCGCACTGGGGCATTGACTACCTCCCCAGTGTCTTCGCATTCTACGGAGAGGGAGCGTACGGCATCCCCTGGGGGTCGACTCCAGGGTATCTCCTCCAACAGATTGTCGCGGTGGACCTGTTCGAGGTCTTCGGAATAGCATGTCTGCTCGGGGTCGCGTACATCGGGGCAGTCAAGCTTCTGGATAGGAGGCGGGAACCGCCCCTTATCCCCGCTTGAAGTTCATAAGCAGCCGACCTAGGGGAAAGACGCGGTACGAATGACAGTCCTAGGCGCTTCGATACTGAAGGATCTCGTGTCGAAATACAGAGTGATCTATCCGTCAGATCCTAGAGCTTTCGACGGAGACGGCTACGTGCTGACCGTCAGGGAGAACAGGACGCTGAACTATCTGGAACACAGGAACATGATTTCCCGTGAAATCGTCTTCACGCCCCCAGATTGCGTCGCCCACTTGACCTCAAAGAGCAAATTCGGGCGACTGGGACTCTCGTTCCTGAATTCAGTTAAGGTTCACAGCGGCTTCGTCGGGAGGCTGGCTCTCGAGCTGGTGAACCTGAGCAACGAGAGAACCCCCATCACGATCAAGCAGGGGGACCCTCTGATTCACATCGAGTTCTTGCGCAGGGAGGGTGAGCCATCTCCCTACGCCGGCAGATATATGTTCCAGTTCATGAACGACGAGGAGACTGACATCTACGTCAGAATCCTATCGGATAACTTTCCGGCCCAATTTCCAAAGGGGATATTGAAACAGAAGAAGAAGGAACGACTTATCAGGGAAGACTGACGCCTAGATGCCCAGAGCTGACCGAAGCCCCTTGTACCTGTTCCTTATCGTGACTTCAGTGACACTAGCTGCTTCGGCCACGTCTTTCTGAGTCTTGTCCTCGCCTTCGAGGGTGCATGCCACGTAGAGAGCGGCAGCCGCCAGACCCATAGGATCCTTGCCTGCTGAAATCCGGGTCTCCTCTGCCCTCTTCAGAATCTCTAGGGCTCTCCTCTTGGTCTTCTCGGATAGGCCGGCCCTTGAGGCAATCCTTGAGATGCATTTTGTCGGATCGACGACTGGCATCTTGATGTCCATTTCCTTTAGAAGCAATCTGTAACACCTTGCAATGTCTTTCTTCTTGACATTGCTTACAGCTGCCAAGTCCTTTAGTGTCCTAGGCGTCTGCGTATCCCTGCAGGCTGCGTAGAGAGACGCGGCAATGATAGCAGATATCGACCTGCCCCTGACCAGGCCCCGTTCTAGTGCCTTCCTGTAGACGTAGGCCGCCTTCTCGACCACGGCATCGGAGACCGAAAGCTTGTCGGAGAGCCTATCGAGCTCGCTGAAGGCCTGTCTGAGGTTCCTGTCGACCGGTTCGTGTACCTGACTGCGGGAATCCCACGTTCTGAGCCTGTCCACCGTGGCCTTCATTGAAGCCGAGAGCGATTTCCCGGATGCGTCCTTGTTTATCCCACCTATGACAGTCGCCAGCCCCATGTCGTGCATTGCGATGGAAGTCGGGATGCCCCCCCTGCTCCTGTCGTCCTTCTCTTCCTTTGAGAATGCCCTCCATTCTGGACCGACTTCTTCGATCTTTTCCTTGACGACGAAGCCGCATGCCCCGCAAAAGAGTTCCCCGCCGGCCGTGTCCACTAGCATCGGCCCCTTCCCGCATCGAGGGCACTTGTCCAGTGCCTTCTGCAGCTTCATCAATCTAGAGAAGTCTTTGTCGACCGACATTTCTACCACAAGCGAAATCTTTACAAGTAAGGTCAACGCCGTCGCATATATATGCATTGTGGACGAATCTTACATTTTCCAAGTCCACATGTAAGATTTGCAAGAAACGGAGCGCTTCGGACGGTCTGCACCCTGCAAACAAATGGTTTCAATCCCGCCTTGGTGAGGTCCAAGATGAAGGTGAAAGTGAAAGCGCCATGAAAGGAGTTCAGGGACCAGCCGCACAGCTACTCCGCCCGATTATGGACACCTACAGGGGCTCTGCCCTCGCTGTCATCGGATGTCATGCCCGAGGGCTCGAACGCCCCTCATGTGAGCTCGACGTTTTGGTGGTCACAAACGATGGGCGTCCTAATTCGACAGTCAGGATCGGCGATGTCTTCCTCGACCTCTTCTTCGTGTCCGAGAAGGAGGTTCTGATTCCTTCAAACCCTGAGCACTCGGTCTCGCTGGCACACGCCAAGACGGTCAGAGACACCTCGCTAATCTTGTCCACCAGCCTGGCTTCGAATGAATCCCTACTCGCCAATTCGGCGAAGAGGAGCGCTGGTAAGAGACTCGCTTCAGCATTGAAGTCGCTTGGCAGGGCCGAGGAGGCGCTCTCCAAGGGTTCGGCGATCGACGCAGACTACTGGTTGCTCTCCGCTGCGTACGACTACGCCTACTCCTTGCTCTATTCCAGAGAGGTCCCCCCGTCTCCCAGCCATCTCCTCGGCCAGCTCAGAGATCTGTCAAGGGCGGCGCCGAAGAGTTTCGAATCGTTCACGATGGGCGCTGGTCTGGAGAGTTCATCAAGGATTAGCTGTAGGTCAAGGCTTGACGGCATAGCGGTGCTGTACGATGTGCTTGGTGGAGGTCACGAAGGGGGAAAAGCAATCCGGCCCATGTGGTCGGCCACAAGGCTCAAGTCCGTCAGTTCAAAGGTTCGTGAGCTGAACCAAGGGATCGAGCATGCAGAGTGCTACTCGTATCTCGGGACTGAGACGCTTAACGCCCTGGGACAGCTGGCCGCGCGAGAAAGACAGACCACCAAGACAGGCATGAGTCCGGGCGCCCTTGCGACAGGGAAGAATCGGTTGTTAGGGGACAGGCTCCTTAGGGAACTGGGATTAGTGCGAGAGCGCGACTCACTGAAGGAGGCTCTGGAGCTGTTGAAGGTCCAAGTATCGAGGTTGGCGAGGAAGACCTGAATGCGCTAATGAGGCCCTGTTCCGTCCAGCACATGCTCTTGAGGCATTCGCTCACGTATCATCCGGCCCAAAGCGATTTCCTAGCGCTTTCTTGTCATGAACCAACGTCACCGATCATGAAACTAGGAACCCTGTTGCTTTGTGCTAGGCGCTAGCTAGGCGCTAGCATGTGAGGGAGGAACTGCGAGTTACTTGATGCAAACCCAACGGACCGAGTTCAGTCACTTGCTAACCCACCCCTTCCAGTCACCATCCCTTGCTCCATGGACCTTAATCACGTGGAACTCGAGTTCATTCTCCGTCTCGCATGTGAACCCGCAATAACACTTCGCCATCCGGAGACCACCTCGGCACCGGCGAGTAATACATGTTCTCGGTCGGGTCGAACCTTCCTTCAACGATTCAGGCCCATTTCCGTGCAGCCCCTGACCTGCGACAAGAAACCTATCCACAGCTGACTCGATATAGACAGATTGAGGCCTCCAAGACTCTGGTAGCACAATCCCTCAAGTCAAAATAGTGGAAGTATCAACCCAGAGACCGCGTCGTTGGAACTCAAGCGGAACCTGTCCTACTTTGACCTGATGAACATAGTCGTTGGGGCCATCATTGGGAGTGACATCTACATCGTTCCGGGCCTCGTTGCAGGCTTGATCGGGCCCTTCGCGCTAGTGGTCTGGATCATCGGTGGGGCGATTTCAATGGTACTGGCGATGGTGTTCGGATACTGCAGCTACTACGTCCCGAATGTCGGAGGCTCGTTCGCCTTTGTATCAGAGGCCTTCGACGATTTCTTCGGGTTCATTGCGGGATGGAGCATGAGCATCGCGGAGATCATCGCGCTCCCCGTCTTTGCAATCGTGTTCACGAATTACCTCCAGTACTTCGTCCCCTTGTCTTACGGAGAACAACTGCTAATCAGGATCATCTTCATCGTGACGCTCACCACGGTCAACATTGTCGGTGCCAAGGCGGCGGGACGACTCAACGACGTCCTGACTCTCGCAAAGCTTGCTCCTCTCCTTCTCATAATCTTCCTAGGTATCGGGTCCATCGTGCTCAGACCCACACTGCTCGGAAATTACACACCATTCGCGCCGGCAGGCCTGAACAACTTCGGTACCGTCTTGGTGTTGATCTTCTGGGCCTACGCAGGATTCGAACTTGGTGTCCTTCCTGCTAGTGAAGTCGTCGACCCCAAGAAAAACATCCCCAAGGCAATGATAACGGGCATGGCGATAGTGATATTCTTCTACGTCGTGACCAACTTTGCGGTCTTCGGAGTGGTCAGTTCGGTTGAGCTCGCGAAGAGCCCCATACCCCTCGTCCTAGTCAGCACGGCGCTCCTCGGTTCAGCCGGCGCCGTCATCACTGGCGTCGGCGCTCTCGCTTCTGTCTCGGGCACGGATGAAACAGAGGTTCTGGGCACGGCCCGTCTAATCTATGCAATGTCGAGCGATGGATTGCTCCCGAAAGGGCTCGGCAAGGTTCACCCCCGGTTCAGGACGCCCTACGTCGCGGTAATCATCGAGGGCGTGATCGCTTTGGCACTCGTGCCATTCTCCGGGATTTCAACACTCATATCATTCGCAGTCTTCAACCTCGGGGTCTGCTACCTCCTCGTTTGCCTCGCCCTGTCCGTTCTGAAGAAGAATGATGAGCACGGCCTTCGCGGTCAAAACATACTTCCGTGGCTGGGAGTGGCAATCAGCGTCTACCTGCTCTATTCCACTTCTCTCTTGGACAAGGTTATCGGGTCGGTAGCGATCCTCCTCGGGATTCCAATCTATCTCTACTTCTCCAAGAGAACAGACGTTCATGAGCTCAGACACGGACTCGCATCAGAAGAAGCTGTTCTTTCTGGGAACTTGGAGAGACAGAACAGACCCTTGGCGAGACTCGTAAAGCTGTTCGCAGCAGCATACAGGAAGATAAGGCGAAGGTAGAACCCACCGGGTCGGAGGAATCTCGACGGTCAACGTTCTCTTACGAACTGTGTGGTGGTCCAGTCCGACTTCGCGCCTCCAAGGCAGACTGCCCGCGGGTTCGCTTCAGCCATTAATCATCGTCAAAAACTTAAAGCCTCATTCGCCAAATGCCTAATTCAGTTGGAGCCCAGCCAGACCGACGCGCTCGCAAAGATCGCGGGCAGTATTGTGGCTAGCCCAGACCCGGGGAGAGCAATGAAGGCCTGGAGAGCCAAGCTCAAGATAAAGCAGGTGACGCTTGCGAAGGCTTTGGCCATCTCACCTTCGGTTCTGAGTGACTACGAGAGCGGCAGAAGACCTTCGCCGGGCGTTCAATTCGTGAAGAAGTATGTCGAGGCTCTCGTCAAGCTTGATGAAGGGCAGGATCGAGTGATACCAAAACTGGTTTCCAGCGAAAAAGATGAGGCCATCCTTTCGATTGGCGAATTCGAGGGTCCAGTCGAAGCCTCAACGGTCCTGAAGGCGGTCGACGCGAGGGTGCTCGTGGGTGACGAGAAACAGGTGAAGCTGTACGGTTACACCGTTGTAGACAGCATAAAGACGATCTACGCGCTGTCAGGCCTCGACTTCTATAGGATCTTCGGAGCAACGACCGAAAGAGCGCTGATATTCACCAAGGTCGGGATGGGACGCAGCCCCCTAGTGGCTATCAGGGTATCCCAGCTAAAGCCGCGGATCGTCGTGATACACGGCCCGAAGGACCTTGACCCACTCGCAGTGGAGCTGGCGAAGCGAGAGGGGATTGTCCTGGCCCTATCGAGTTCACCCTCCGAGGACGTCCTAATCTCGGCCCTAAGAGCCATCACCATGCTACGACGGCCAGAGACTTCGCCGCGTCCCCCAAACCAATCGAGCTGAACCCGTAGAGCACTCTGGGCGCTCGAGTTGTCAGACCATTTCTTTCATACATGGCGGCAGATGGATGTGAGCCTGCAAGCCTTTTTACCACAACCAGGAACGCGAGGATAGGCCGTGCTGCCAATAATCTCCGCGACCGTCGAGTTCTTCATCGTAGTTGCGTTCTCGCTGGCGGCTGTCCTTCTCCACGCTATCGACGGAAGGGGCTTCCTCGCGAGCACGGTCGTGGGTTTCTCAATCATCTATGGTGGAGGGGTCTCCTGGTTCGTCATTGTAGCAGTCTTCTTTACTCTCGGGGTGGCCTTCACTCTCTACAAGTACGGATACAAGAGGAGGCTCGGGAGCGCGCAGGAGAAGGGCGGCGCGCGCAGCTGGCCCAACATCTTGGCAAACGGCGGGGTCGCCTCAGCGGTGGCTCTGCTCAAGTTCACGGGGCCCTCCACAGATCTTTCTGTTCTTTTCTTGGGAGCCATCTCCACGTCGGCCGCGGACACTGTGGCGACCGAGCTGGGTCTTCTGAGCCACAGGAAGCCAAGGCTGATCACGAATCTGACCCGGACCGTCGCAGCGGGGACCTCCGGGGGAGTCACCCTACTGGGCGTTCTGGGCGCAGTCTTCGCTTCACTCGTCATCGGTTCCATGGCATTCTTCCTCGGTCTAATGCCGACACAGCTCGAGATCGTACCAATCTGCGTCATAGGCGGTGTCCTCGGAGCATGCTTCGACAGCGTTCTGGGGGCTGCCGTTCAGAGGAAAGGATACTGCGTCATCTGCAACAAGTCTACCGAGGTTCTGAGGCACTGCGGAGAGAGTACGCAAGTGGTCGGGGGAGTCCGATACATCGAGAACAACGTGGTCAACCTCTTGGCCAGCGTCGTGGGGGCGACGGTCTCCCTCGCGGTCTTCCTCGTCCTTATCCCGATAGTCTAGGGTACTGAGTCGCGGCCGTCAGCCTCTCCATCAATGACGATATCGGGACTCTTTGCTGTGCACGATCGTCGCGGTTCCTTAGGGTGACCGTTTTGTCGTTCAGAGTGTCGTAGTCAATGGTTATGCAGTATGGAACACCCACTTCGTCGGCCCTGGCGTATCTCCTTCCTATGGAGCCGGACTCGTCATAGAAGACATCGAGCGTCTCCTGCAGCTCCCTGAATACCTCTAGTGCGACTTCCTGGAGGCCGTCCTTGTTGACCAGCGGAAAGACCCCCGCCTTCATCGGTGCGATGTACGGCTTGAGCGCCAGGAGGCGCCTCTCTCCTTCGGACCTCAGCGACGCCTCAAGTACCGCATAGAGGCTCCTGTCGATGCCCATCGAGAGCTCGAAGACATGTGGAAGAACCTTCTCGCCTCCGTCGTCGACGGTGAAGTCCGTCCCGCTCACGCTCGAGTGGCGCCCCAGGTCGTAATCACTTCGGTAGTTACAGGCGACCAGCTCGAGCCATCCCACTGAAAGGTCCACCTCCAAGTCATAGGCGACCTTCGAGTAGAAGGCCCTGTCTTCCTGGGAAAGAATCCTGAACCGGATCCTCTCCTTCGGCAACCCTGCGCCGCCGTAGAAGCGGAGCAGCAGAGCGAGATAGTAGCCGACAAGCTTGTTCGGCACCAACTCCTTCTCGATCGCCTCGGAGACGGCGACCCTGCAGGAAGAGCCGTCCGGGCTCAGCAGGGTCAGCTCGTCGTTCTGAACCAGTTCAAACCTGTCAGCATCCGTCCGCTTCGGGTTGAAGAAGACCTCGACCTCAGCCTGGATGAGCTCCCTCAGCCTGATGAGCCCCTGCCTGGGAGCGATTTCGTTTCTGAAGCTGCGCCCCACCTGTGCCACCCCCACCGGAAGCTTGACCCTCTGGGTCTTGAAGAGCAGCGGGAAGTCCACGAAGATGCTCTGGCAGGTTTCGGGCCTGAGATAGGCCTCCTCCTGAATTGGACCGATCCCAACTCTGAACATCATGTTGAAGCGGCTCGTCCCTGAGAGTGCCGTGCCGCACTTCAGGCACTTCACCTCCGCCTTCGCCATCAGAGAGTCGTATTCAGAATCCTGGAGCTTCTCAGGCACTTGCTTGCGAGTTCTTTCTTCTATGAGCTTATCGGGCCTGAAAACGGAACCGCACTTTGAGCATCGGACGAAAGGATCCGTGAAGCTGGAAAGATGACCAGAAGCCTCGAACACTGCCTTCGGAAGGATTTGCGACCCGTCTATCTCGAGCATTCCGTCCCTCTTGACTATCATCCGTCTCCACAGCTCCACCAAGTTGTTCCTCATCGATACGCCGAGGGGTCCATAGTCCCAGAAGCCGGCCGGAGAGTTCGGGTAGCTGTCTGCCGACTTGAAGAAAAAGCCCTTCTGCTGGGCCAAGCGGGTTACATCATCGAACGACATCGTCGGCGCATTGCTCGAAGCTGTCGGGATATATGCTATCCGCACTCTTCCGCGGAACCGACTGTGTCCTGTGTCCCTGTAATGCGGATTATGCCTCTACGACGTGAAGACTTATCTGATATTCGGCACTTGAAGCAGAGGTGGATAAGTGGGACTGGTGCGTCGTCTTGGGTCTCGTGCTGATCGTTCTAGCGATTGCAGGGTCGCTAGAAACGCAACGTCTTGAGAGAGTCACTTTTCAACGAATGGGTCCTTACTATTCGGTTCTCGCTGATGCCGCACTGCTAGTGGGGGCGGCGTTCATGGTGTACGGTGTAGCGACGGCCCCATATAGCAAGAGCCCAACGAAATCGAGGCCATTCGCGCTCAAAGCGTGGTTCTCGTCTAGGATCCGGAATCCTCCAGGCCGTTTACGAACCCCTCCCAGAGTCGACTCTGAGACTCTGTCGGTCTCAAGAATCGCCTCAAAGGTAGGCCTCTCCGAGAAGACGGGCAGTAGGGCTTTGGCGATCCTGAAGAAAGCCGAGGAAAGCGGGATTTCAGCAGACGAAGACACGGTGGGTCTTGCGGCAGCAGCTCTCTATGCAGCATGCATCCTCGAGGGCGAGGACAAGACTCAAAAGGACTTGGCAGAAGCGGCAGGGGTCACCGAAGCCACGATAAGGGACAGGTTCAAAGGCCTCCGGGACGTCCTGGGTATCTAATCGAACGCGAGCAAAGCAAGAATCTGACCCACAGTGCCGAAAGTGGACCTCGGGAGTAGGAGTAGGATGGGCCACATTATCTCAAAGAGTGCTCTCGAGAAGGGACTGGCTAGTAGGAGGGGGTGCGATTCTTTGGGGGGCGAAGGCTAGTCAGACGTCCCTTCCTCCGCCAACTCGATACTGCCACTGCACTGAGGAAGTCTTCCCAAGCAGGCCCAAGGAGGTTCGGGTTGACCTTGTGCTTCTCCGCGATGGCATCTATCGTTGACTTGGCCACAACTCCATCTTTGCTTTCTACCCAGAGTTTGAATACTTCCTCTATTGCGCTGGATAAGCTCTCTTTCTCTTTGGTTTCCTTGCTAATCGGAGTCTTGGAAGGTGTCATGGCGAATCCCCTGTCTTGAAGCATGCGTGCTCCTTGCCTGTCCTTGTCGTCTCAACCACTATTCCACCAGCATCAGAAGCCCGTTTGCGTTTCCCCTTGGATTTACAGAATATGGAGCGCAAATCCATGATAATCTTCCTATTGCAGAAATCGTCACAGATCATCCACCTTTTTTGGACAAAACGCAAAGATATCGCCAGACTGTCGTTCGTAATAGTATGGTGTCGAGCGAAAGTCTGATTGTGGAAGACGCGCGAAATGAGGAACTTTTGGAGAAAGCGAAGCCAACTATGATAAACCTCCGTAGCGAGGGGCTGAAGCTCGACCTGGTCATCCTCCAGAACAGGGTCTCGGGCCTCACGATAGACTATCAGGGCATCTCGAAGAGCGGTGAGCTGCAAGAGTGGCTCGGGATCATCTACAACATGCTTTCGGACTCCACTCCATCACCGGAGGGGTCGGTCTCCAAGATCCTTGGCGAGGCGGCCAAGCCTTCGGTCTCGCAGCCGCAACCCCTGAAGAGGTCGGAGGATGGACTTCAGGAGGACGCAGAGCCGACTATGATCAATGTCCGTAGCGAGGGGCTGAAGCTCGACCTGGTCATCCTCCAGAACAGGGTCTCGGGCCTCACGATAGACTATCAGGGCATCTCGAAGAGCGGTGAGCTGCGGAGGTGGATCAACGTCATCAAAGGCATGCTCTCTGAATCTGCTCCATCACTTCATGGGCCAATTCCGCAGACTCTTGTGGAGACGCCCAAGCCTCCAATCTCACAACCGCAAACCCTGGAGGAAAAGCAAGAGGAACCTCAGAAAGAGAAGGAAGAGCAACAGGAACCTCTGAAGCAACAGGAACCTCTGAAGCAACAGGAACCTCTGAAGCAACAGGAACCTCTGAAGCAACAGGAACCTCTGAAGCAACAGGAACCTCTGAAGCAACAGGAACCTCTGAGAGAGAAGGATTACCGTGAGATCGTCTTTCATGCAGTAGACATCAGTCTGGATACGCTGGGCCCAGACGGAAAGCATGCCGTGCTCAGCCTCCTTGAGAACAGGTATGGTCTTCACGAGGACGATATCGCGGATCATCCCAGAGGTTTCGTGGTGCTTCTTGAAGCGCTGTTGGGTCAATCTGCCCGAACTCTTGAAAGGGAGATCATCAGCAACATCAGGCTGGTCTCGGTGGCCCCTGGCGAGAACCTAGAAGCAGTTATCAGATCGCTCAAGGAGCAACGTCCAGCTGAGGCCCCCGCCGAGGCAGCCACAGAGGACGTCAGCTCCCGTGCAGCGATGCCGACACGGTCGGATTCGGGTGTGGGGCCACACACTCTCAGCGCAGGGATTGATTGAAAAATGACAGACCCAATCACATTGATCATCATCGTGCCCGCGATCGTCTTCTGGATGATGGTGGTCCCCATCGCGGTTCTGATGCAACGGCGGCCGCACCCCAAGGCGTATTGCGTGAAGGAAAGAGCGGAGAGAGAGATCACCGGTGCTCATACCGTCATCCTCAAGAACGGGAGGAGGGCGCTGCAAGGAAAGTGCAGCTCGTGCGGGACTACGCTCTTCAGGATGAAGTAGCGTCTTGCTCTTGTAGCGCTTTGCCCAGTGTTGGCCGGAGGGAGAAGACACCCTGTCCCTTGGGGTTGCTCGGACTGTTAAGTCAGTTTTGAGCAGAAGCGTCCGGGTGCTCGTACCCCGGCCCCAGGATTTGCCTTGGCATCTCCGCTTGAGCAAGGAGTCGGGACGATTCAAAGGTTGTAGATTGCCATTACGATGAACTTGTAGCCGCATAATGGCTCAATTGAGACAACTTGCATCTCGCTCTGGGGTTCGTGCCCAGTGGGATTCAGACCTGAATAGATCCGAATCCAAACTAGACCGTAGAGAACCGCCGAACCTTGCCAGCACGACAGGGGCGGGATTGAAGAGCCTAGCCCTTGACCTTCAGGATCTTGGGTTCCTTCCACTCTTCCCTCAGTATGCTGAAGATGAATGTGTCGTGTAGCTCGCCGTTGGCGAAGTAGCTTCGTCGGTTTGTCCCTTCCTTGGTGAAGCCATTTTTCTCCAGAACTCTCTGTGATGCGATGTTCCTGACGTCAGTATGGGCTTGGACGCGAACTGCAGGTGTCGTAAGGAACGAGTAATCCAGCAATAGGCTGACCGCCTCGGTGCAGTATCCCTTCCCCCTTTCCTCTGGAGCCAGCGCGTAGCCTATTTCCAGACCGAATTCCGCCGGCAGTCCTGGAACTAGCTCCCACTGAATCATGTTTCCGACCCTCGACCCATCCTTCTTTAGCATGAAGAAACGCTTCGAGCCCTTCCACTCGTCGAACCCCTTCTCGGCTTCGGCTCTCGACCTTTGGAACGGGGATTCATACCGACCCCAGAACTCCGGTCTGTTCGTCATTTCTAGAAGTTGTGATATCTCCTCCTTTTCTACAACCTTCAGGTTAATCTTGATTCCTTCAAGCATGACGTTCCTTCTTGTCGATGCAAGGGGGCATCAGATAAGCTTGTGCAGTACAAACGACAGAGCGACAAAAAACGGCCCCAGGGGTGCGGGGGGAATGCACGGCTTTGTGCAGACGCTCTGAGCTCGTCAAGCGCGCGCGTTACCAAACCACAGCCCAGCCAGCTAGAACAACTGAAACACGAGAACGCCGAACTCAAAGAACAACTACTGAAACTCACGAAGCTGACAACGGAGAGAGCCTTAGCGCTCTCTTCCCCTTTTGTTCCGCCCACTCTTCAGGACCACGCGCGCACTGCAAGGCGTATATGTAGCAGGGCCTATCAAGAAACGTTCAATCTTGCGGTTCACAGCTTCCCCGAATGTTCCGCTTGCTGTCCTGCTTCTCTTTACCATACTTGGTTCTATGCTTGTCTTTACAGCAATCCATGTCCCTCAGTTAGCCAGCGCGGAATCTCTCGGCGCATGGACCCCCACGGCCAACTATCCGTTTAGAGTGGAGGGCCTATCTTGCGCCGCCTCCGGAGGGTACATCTACTGCGTGGGAGGAGATTACAATAACGGTTCTGTTTATCACGTATACTATGCTCGAATCTCATCGTCAGGGGTTGGCTCGTGGGCACACACTAAGAGCTATCCGCTTGAGGTGACTGAACCATCTTGCGCCATATCTGGAGGGTACATCTACTGCGTGGGAGGAAGTGGCTATTCGGGTCCAATCGCCGCAGTATACTTTGCTCAAATCTCGTCGTCAGGGGTGGGCGCGTGGGCTAACACCACGAGCTATCCGCGTACGACGTCTGGGCAGCAATCTTGCGTCACATCTGGAGGTTACATCTACTGCATGACAGGAAGTTCAGTGTACTATGCTACGGTCTCTTCCTCGGGAGTCGGCACATGGACACTCACGACGAGCTATCCGATTGACGATAGTGGAGCAGTCTGCACCGCATACGGAGACTTCGTCTATTGCGTGGGAGGATATGCAGATTCAGACCAGACCGCAGCCGTCTACTACGCCCCCATCTCGTCGTCAGGGGTGGGCGCGTGGACGCGTACCACAAGCTATCCATTTGCTATCTCTGGACAATTCTGCGGCGTTTTTGGAGGGTACATGTATTGCGTGACAGGCGCTACAAGTGGAGGTGGTTTAGTAGCCGCCGTCTACTACGCCCCCATCTCGTCGTCAGGGGTGGGCGCGTGGACGCGTACCACGAATTATCCGAATTATCAATGGAAAATCTCTTGCGCCATATCCGGAGGGTACATCTACTGCGTGGGAGCCATTGGGTGGACTGTATACTATGCCCCAATCACGCCAATCACCACCTCGATCCATCTCTCCCCTTCATCGGGCAACGTGGGTACATCGGTCACCATAGCCGGCGTTGGCCTCAACATCTCACACAACCTGACGGTCATGTATGACAATTCGACCGCTGGCATGCCCACGACATGCATTACAGACGCATCTGGCAACATAAGCTCTGGATGCACATTCACGGTTCCGACCTCTGCCCTTGGACCTCACACGGTCACAGTAAGCGATGGCACCTACGTCCCGACTGCGACTTTCACGGTCAGGGTGGGTTGGCATATTGTGCCACACGGAGGAGGCTCACACATGTGCCCCCGGATGATACCAACCTAGTCGCGCGCATTTGGAATTGTGTGAGGTACAGGCACGCGTGCGGGCAAAACGCTCAAACCACAGCCCAGCCAATTAGAGCAACTCAGACAGGAGAACGCAGAACTCAAAGAGCAACTACTGAAACTCACGAAGCTGATAAGCGCGCGCGCTCACCGCGTCCACCCGCAGCCTAAGGCCCCACCTCCCGAGGTCCAAGTCTACCGGAGCCGCCGGCAGCGACGCGCCCAGCCAGAGCCTCGACGACCGACCGCTCCACACGCCGCAATATTGGCACCGGATGGGTCGCGCGGGCCCGGGCAGCGGGGCGCCGCAGCTTGAACAACTCGCGCGGGCCACCTACGCCGCCCCCTCAGCGGCAAGTTCGGCCTCCCGCGCCCTGCGGAGGTCCGCCAGTTGACCCTCCAAGACCGCGAGCCGCCCGTCCAGAGCCCCGAGTTCATTCAGCCTTCTGCGGTCCTCCTCCGAAACCGCTGGCTTGAAGATGCGCAGTGCACCGTAAGCCCGCGCGTACCCCTGCCTCAGCTGCTCGTCCGTAGGCTTGGAGTAGGCCATGCCTTGGGCTCCGCGGGGGGAGTGTCCCAGCATCAGGTCAATCCAGTTGAGGGGCAGTCCCTGGGCCTCCATGATGGTCTGCGTCCTGGCCCTCAGGAGGTAAGGGTGGAACGCGCGGAGCCCCCTGTTGGTGGGGTTGAGCCCTGCGGCAAAGGCGGCGGTCTCTATCCTTAGTATTGTCGTTGTCTTGGAGAGCGGCTTCCCGTTGCGGCTTTCGAAGAGGCTCGACTCGTCCGTCAGCGGTCTGCCCTTCAGCGTGTACTTCCTACCGCGGACGTCCTTCGTCACCCTGTCTGTTGTCCTCCATGCGAGATAGTCGCGGAGGGCCGCGGCCGCGTCGTCGCCGACAAACCCGACGTAGGCCCGCCCGCCCTTGGTTATCTGCGCTGGGAACGCGACCCGGCAGGGGAGCCTCCCGGCCTCTAGGTCGCCGCGGATGTGCCTGTACCGCAGCTGGAGCACTGAACCGATGCGTGCCCCCGAGTCGGCGAGGAAGAGTATCAGGGACTTGAGTTGCTTCGAGCCCGCAGCGCTCACTAGGGCCCTGAGCTTGGCGTCGTCCGGAAGGACCGAGGGCTCCCTCTGGGGAGGCGGCCTCACCAGCCTCAAGTCTAGGGGCATGTGGTTCGCAGCGTAGAAGCTCTTCACGTAGGCCGCGTATACGTAGGCGCCCCTGACGCCCTTGGCAAACGCCCTGAGCCTGTCCTCGGTCTCGAACCTCTGCCTTGGCTCCGGCCTGCGCTGCTCAAATTCCTTGCGCCTCAGTAGTGCCTCCGGGTCCTCCCCGGCGTGAGCGCACCACCGGTGGAGCGAGTACAGGGCGGACGACCGGGTGGCCTTGGAGCCGTTGAGGCTGTTCAGCCAGTTCTGGACGGCCCCGTGCGTCATCACCTTCTCGTACTCCGTGGACAGGCTTTCCCTCGGCATTAGGTAGAACGCGGTGCCGGGGCTGTATACGCCCTTCAGCAAGTTAGCTAATTACAATAAACTTGTAGCCGTAGATGATCTGTCCCGAATCTCCGTCGACCTTGGCTCTCCGCACGGTCGCCCTCACCCTCGCTCCCGTCTTGACGGATTCATCGGGAGAATCCACGACCTGGGTGAGGACCCTTGCCCCGTTATCGAGCATCACTACCGCGAGGTAGAACGGGGCCTGTGCCTCGAACCCAGGGAGCGGCTCGTGGAGCCGCGTGTAGGTCATTATCTTGCCCTCCTTCGGCATTTCCTGGTCCTTGATGATCTCGGAGCCGCAGTGTCGGCACGTGTAGACAGGTGGGAAGAACTCCGTACGGCACTCCTGACACCTACTGCCTATCAGCCTGTAGTACCGGTCCTTAATCCTCCACGCCTGGATAGCCATCTACGTGGCCCTCCCGAATACGTGGACCACGCTCGTGGTGTCTACCCCCCCAACGTTGTGGGTGATTCCGTAGTCAGCGTCCTCGACTTGGTTCTTGCCGGCTTGGCCCGTTAGCTGCAGGAAGGCCTCGGCTATCTGGTAGACCCCTGTCGCGCCTATTGGGTTCCCCCTCGCCTTCAAACCCCCGAACGTATTGATCGGGAATTCCGACCCCATGTTGTACTTCCCTTCCTTAGCGTCTTTCGAGCCACGCCCCCTCTTCGAGAAGCCCATCGCCTCGAGGGAGAGGGCCCCTACCACAGAGAACGCGTCGTGAACCTCGGCGAAGCCAAGCCTGCGGGTAGAAAGCCCGGCCTGGGCCATAGCGCCCTTGAAGGCCTCCCGTGTGGCATTGAAGTCAAGCATGTCCTCCCTCTGATAGACGCTGAATTCATTCGTGGCAATCCTCCCGCCCAGGACCTCAGCCATCTTCTTCTTGGCACCGGATGCAGCCCTATCACTGACCAAGAGAACGGCAGCAGCTCCGTCCCCGATCGGGGCGCAGTCGAAGAGCCTCAGCGGGTCTGCGACCATGCTCGACCTGCTGACTGCGTCGGGCGTGATTGCCCTCCTGAACTGAGCATGCTCGGCATTCACAGCGTTCGCGTGGTCGATGACGGGGATGGAGCTGAGTTCGTCTCTCGAAACGTCGAGCTGCTCCATATAGTACCTTGCCAAGAGTCCGTTCAGTGCGGCAAACGAAGCGCCTACGAACTGGGTATACTCGGCCGACTCGGCCATTGCGACCGCCTGCGAAACCTCCTCGGTTTCCAGGTCACGCATCTTCTCGACTCCGACCACGAGTGCCGAGTCGAGAGCCCCCGATTTCACAAGCGAATAAGCCACGTTAAAGGCCGAACCGCCTGACGAGCTGGCCGACTCAACCTTCAAAGCCGGCACCCCTACGAGACCCAAAGCGCTCGCCAAGAGAGCACCGAGGTGCTCCTGCCCTGCGCCGACCGCGCTGAACATGTTGCCGACGAAGATCTGCTGCGGTCTGACTTTGGGCGTTCCCTTCATCGCGCCCCGCGCTGCCTCGACAGCCAGGTCCAGAAGGGACTTCTCCCAGTGGTCGTCTATCTTGGTGAAACCCACCGAAGTGATGTAAACCTTGGACTTTGGCAACTCTCTCTCTACTTGTGCAGCTTGTCCCTAAACTTCGAGTAAGTGGAGTAGTCTATCTTCGAACCGCGTTGAATCATCGACTTCACTGTGGGATTGACTCCCCTCGTCTTCTTGATCCCGTCGAGAACCTCGATACAGAAGGCATCCGACCCCGCGCCTGACCCGAAGCTGGCGAGCAGTATCTTGTCACCAGGCTTCGCCTCGTCCAGGACCGCTGCTAGCCCGATAGGCGAGCTCCCGGCGTAGGTGTTTCCGATCATCGGATTGAGCAAGCCGGTCCTGACCTGATCCATGGTGAATCCTAGTCTCGTGGCGACTTCGACGGGGAACCTCGGGTTGGGTTGGTGAAAGACGGCGTAGGTGAAGTCACTAGGCTTGTGGCCAGTCTCCCCGAGGAGGGTCTGTACTGAGCTCTCGATATGGTGGAAGTAGGCTGGCTCACCAGTGAACCTAGAGAGGTGTCTGGGATATTTCTCGTGAGCCCGTCGCCAGAAGTCCCCGGTGTCAGAAACAAATGACGTACTGGATTCTATCACGGCGATTGCGTCTTTCCCTTTCCTTCCAATAACAAAAGCTGCTCCTCCGCTGGCCGCGCCGTATTCCAAGTCGTCGCCGGGCCTTCCTTGGGCGGTGTCCATGCCTATTGCGAGCCCAGCCTCAATCATCCCTGAACCGACCAAGCCCATTATCACCTGGATTGCCTCGGTTCCTGCTTTACAGGCGAACTCCAAGTCGGCCGCGAGTGTGTAGTGCTGCCCGAGAGCCTGCGCAACCATGGTGCTCGTTGGCTTTACAGCGTACGGCTTCGACTCGGTGCCGACGAAGACCGCGCCGAGGTTAGTCGTCCCAGACATCTTCATTGCGTAGCGGGCAGCTTCTATTGCCATTGTAACTGTGTCTTCATCCATCGAGGCCACCGTCTTCTCGGTATTGGGGCCTGAACCGCCTCCCTTCCAGATCCTGGCGATCTCGGACGTGGGAATCCTGTAAAGCGGGATGTAAGCGCCGTACCCAAGTATGGCGGAGGGCTTGCTGCTCTTCATAAGATGCATCGGGATGCTGTCCGAGCGGGGCCACGCCCATACATAAACGATTATGCAAGAGAGGATGTTGTAGTTAGTCTCTTGTCGAACTTCCTACGACACCGTAGACTAGGGTGATGGGCCTGAGCTCCAATCTCACCCTTTCGGAAGAAGCAGTTCCTGACTTCGGATGCTTCAAATTCCTGACGTGCCAACCACGGCATACCTAGACAGCCTTGATCTGCTTGACCACCGAGGGTCTTACCTTCTTGAAGACACGGTACCCGCAGATGCATTTCACTTCGGGCAGTCTTGAGAGTTCTTCCTGCGTCGTCTTTGTGCCGCACCTCACGCACTCGTATACAGCCCCCGCGAAGACCTTCACAGGCTGCTCCTTCGGTGCTTCTGCTGACATTCTAGTGCTGCACCGAGATTCCCCATATTTCTGGCTTTCCTATGACCCGGACGGTCGAAGGGAAAAGAGCGTAGGCAGGGCGTTGGTCGCTGAGACCTTGGGTCAACTGAGGGCGATCCTGAACACGGAGAAGAAGAAACGAGCCATGTCAACTAGCCCCATCTTCGACCTACCCGCAGTCCGGGCCGCGAAGGTGTAAGGCACCTCTGTGAAGCGGGATCTCTCCCTTAGCAGATGGAGAGATGCGACTTGGAATTCGAATCCCCTTGCGGGGAGGGCCGCGTCAGCAATCTGCTCTGCTTTGGCTCTCGTGTATGCACGGAAGCCCGAGGTCGCGTCCCTGACCTTGATGCGAAGCATCGTCCTTGCATAGGCGTTCGCCCCTCTACTTACAGTCCTCCTCCAGAGGCTCCAGCCTGAAACCCCTCCGCCAGCCACGTACCTCGACCCGACCGCCACGTCGGCACCGGCCTGGACTGCCCTGACAAGCTCCCCTATCACCGACGGAGGATGTTGGAGGTCCGCATCCATCTCGATGATTATGTCAGGCGCAATCGACAATATGGCTTCTCTGAATCCGTCCTGGTATGCGCTGCCGATTCCGGTCTTCGCTCCCCTGACGAGGAGTTTCACTGAAGGATCCCGGGAGGAGATTTCGCGTATAATGTCGCCTGTCCCGTCTGGGCTGGTGTCGTCGACGAAAAGGAGCGTGAGGCCCGAGACCGCAGCCCTTCGTACCTCCTCGACTAGCCTCTCCACGTTCTCTCTTTCATTGTAGGTGGGGACGACAGCACAGAGCTTCTGATGCGCCTGCAAAGCAGGAGCCCCTAGAGGAGCTCGCCTGCCGCGGTCAGGAAGGCTTGAGAAACCCTCTCCATCTCCTCGAGACCAAGCTTGGGGTGAACGGGCAGCGATATCACGTGGCGCGAGGCCTCGTCAGTGTTTTCCAGGATTGTGTGGCCATATCCGAGCTCCGCGTACAGGGGGGTCTTGTGAACCGGCGTCTTGAAGTAGACGGCGGCCCCAATTCCCATGGCTCTGAGCCTCTCAAGGATCTTGTCTCTGTTCCTCAGCACGAAGAGGGTATGAAGGTAATGGGTGTGAGTCCGATCCTTCCCATCCTGAGTAAAAGAGGCGCCTCTGACTCCCGAAATCTTTTCCTGCAAGAAGGCGACATTCGTGGCTCTGGTTCTCAGGAAACCGTCCAGCTTGCCCATTTGGATCGAGGCTATCGCGGCTGGGATCTCGGGTAGTCGGTAGTTGAACCCGAGCCGCCGTGAATCGTACCCATGAACCATCCCGTGGTTCCTTATGAGCCTCAACTTGTCGGCTAATTCGTCGCTGTCGGTTGATATCGCCCCGCCCTCGCCTGAAGTGGCGACCTTGGTCGCATACATGCTGAAGCATCCTGCATCAGAGAGTGTCCCCGTCTGCCTTCCCTTGTACTCTGCCCCGAGCGACTCTGCTGCGTCTTCTATTACACTAACTGAATGGGCCGATGCGACCTCACGGATCTCGTCCATGTCAGCGGGATAGCCGTAGAGATGGACTGGGATTGCGGCCTTGGTTCGCTTTGTGATGGCTTTCTCAAGGAGGACAGGATCGATGTTGTAGTCAGCCTTCGTATCGACGAAGACGGGCTTAGCCCCACAAGCGAGGACTACGTTGGCTGTCGCCACGAAAGTAAAAGATGGTAATACGACCTCGTCGCCAGACTTGATTCCGAGTGCCAGCAGGGCCGAGTGTAGGGCTGCCGTCCCCGAGTTTACGGCAATGGCGTGTTTCACTCCTAACAACTCCCTCATCTTCGACTCGAAGCTCTTCACCCACTTGCCACCCTCGTAGGAGCTGTCGGTTAGCATTCCGCTCTCGATGACGGAGAGCACGGCCTTCTTCTCATCCTCCCCCAGCAGAGGCAAGTTGATAGGTATGAAGTCCAATTGCGCGGAGCGCCCTTGTGCGAGAGGGTATTTGAGATTCACGCAGGAGCCTCCGAGCGGAGCCGGTTCCAAGATGCGAATCGTCGGATGTTCGTCACAATAGCGGCAATTCCATTGACCGTCAGGCCATCTAGAGAACTAAGGGCACGGCGTGCCGTGAACCCTTAGAGCATCTGGACGTGGTCAACGAAATGTTTGACGGCCGTGGAGGCGCTTGACTGGCGACCGGGAAGGTCTTCAGCATGGTAGCTTGGGCTTCATTCATCGCCCTGATGGTCCTGGTCATCTACAGCATCCCGGAGGCAGTCCGCACCGCGCGCGGCATCTTGGAACTTCGTCTTTGTCATCAGGGCGTTCGCAGCACTCCTCGTGAAAGGCAGGTACTCTGTCTATTTCCTGCGCAGGCTGAACCGCTCACACATTACTTGGCCGGCTCGCCCTTCGGCGAGTACGCCAGATAGAGCAGTACCAAGTGAACGAGCGCAAAAAGAGCGAATCCAGCCAGTGTCTCTATGCCAATTGAGGAGAAGGTGCCGCTGACGAACGGTGCGGCGACGAAGGCTTGATATGCCGAGACCAAGAAGCCGAGAACCGCAGACGAGACCGCCCAGGGCCACGTAATTCTTGTCGACGACAGGAACTTCAGTAGAATCCCCGCGACGAGGCATGTGAGCGCCGGCCATAAGACGAGGACAAGGCCCAATACGACTGCGATGGCCGTCCAAGCGATCCCCACTACTATGAACTCATAGGCCAGGTTCGATTCTAGGATTTCAGAGACCTTCGGCAACACCCCCAGCCGCGCGCGGTTGTCGATATAAATTGTGCCATCGGGCTCGATTTCGCACGGTAGGCTTATCTGCAGTCGGGTGCGGCGTAGGTCGACCCCGGTTTGTCGACCCAACCGCTCACCCAGGCAAATGGAATCGCTTCCAAGCTCGCCGGATTGACCAGACCTGCAACGGAACTCGGAGAGTCGCTTCTCGCATCTGCATCATATGACGGGGATCTCAGACTGGCCGTCCTGAAGTTCTACGACCAGAAAGCAGGCAGATTCTGGCTCTGGCGAGACGACACTGGGCACAAGCCCTACTGCTACACCCGTCTGGGACTGGAGGAGTTAGCCGAAGTCAAGGCGAGGAGGGACGTCATTGACATCATCGAAGAAGAAAAGCTGGACCTCCTCAATGACACCAGAGTGAAGCTGAGGAAGATCATAACCACCGACCCGCTGGCAGTAGGGGGTGGGAACAGCAGCATAAGAGACCAAATCAAGGCCTGGGAGGCCGATATCAAGTATTACGAGAATTACACCTACGACAGGGGCCTTCGGATGGGAACATACTACCGCATTGCGGCTGGGAAGGTCGTCCCTGTGGAGCAACCGGTCCCCGAGCTTGTCGCCAGCTCGCTGGATCAGATTCTGCGACGGAACCCACCGGAGTTCGCACCCTACCTCAAGGAATGGGCGGAGCTACTCGGCGAGCCCCTCTGCGAATTCCGGCGAGTAGCACTAGACATAGAGGTGGCCAACGAAGCAGGCCGGCTTCCCAATCCGGAGGACCCCAAGCAGCCTGTGATAGCGGTCTCCTTCTTCAGCGATGAGGAGAAGATCGTGTATCTCCTCAAGAGCGGGAAAGACCAAGCCGGGCTAGAAGGGAAGCCGTACGCCTGCAGAGTCTTCGACGACGAAGCCGACCTATTGAGGGCGGTAATGGCGAAAATCCTAGACTACCCCGTTCTCGTGACCTTCAACGGAGACGACTTCGACCTCCGCTACCTAAGGCACAGGGCTGAGAAGAGGGGGATCGCAGAGGAGGAGAACCCCATCCAGCTCGAGCGGGTGGCGGCTTCTCTAAAACACGGTATCCATATCGACCTTTACCAGTTTTTCAGGAACCGTTCCATCCAAGTCTACGCCTTCAGCAACAAGTACACGGAACACACTCTCAATGGTATTTCTGAGGCCCTCCTAGGCAAGTCGAAGATCGAATTCGACGGTGAGATAGGCGAGCTGCCCCTGCCGGAGCTGGCAGGCTACTGCCTCAACGACTCGCAGCTGACCTACGAGCTGACATCGATGGGTGGCTCGGTCGTGATGAAACTCCTGCAGGTAATCTCCAGAATTGGGAAGATGCCGATCAACGATGTTTCAAGGCTGGGAGTCTCTAACTGGATTCGCAGCATGCTCTTCTACGAGCACCGGAAGATGGGGGCACTCATCCCGAGGAAAGACGAATTGGCCGAGAAGGGCGGGGCATCATCGCAGGCCATAATCAAGGGCAAGAAGTACAAGGGAGGTCTGGTCATCGAACCCAAGCCGGGCGTCTTCTTCGACGTATCCGTTCTGGACTTCGCGAGCCTCTATCCCAGCCTGATCAAGGTCCACAACCTATCTTATGAAACGGTCAATTGTCCTCATGAAGAATGCAAGGACAACACGGTCCCGGACACGGCATCCTGGGTCTGCAAGAAGCGGAAGGGGATAACGAGCCTCGTCACGGGCTCACTCAGGGACTTGAGGGTCAGCCACTACAAGCCACTGACAAAGGACCCAACCCTATCGAAAGAGGACAGAGAGTTGTACAACGTCGTGTCGCAGGGTCTCAAGGTGTTCCTGAATGCCAGCTACGGAGTCATGGGGTTCGAGACCTTCGCGTTCTACTGCCTGCCCGTTGCGGAAGCGACCGCGGCGCTCGGAAGAGACGCCATCACCAAGACTATTCAGAAGTGTTCCGAGCTCGGAATAAACGTGCTGTACAGCGACACCGACAGTCTCTTCCTTCAGAACCCTTCGAAGGAACAGGTCCTCTCGGTCACACACTGGGCGGAGAGAGAACTGGGCGTGGAGCTCGACTTGGACAAGACGTACAGGTATGTAGCGTTCAGCAGCCGCAAGAAGAACTACTTCGGGGTTCTGCCTGATGGAACTGCAGACATCAAGGGTCTGACCGGGAAGAAGTCGCAGACCCCAGACTTCCTCAAACAGACATTCTACGAAGCTTTGGAGATACTGAGCAGGGTCCAAAGCGAATCTGGCTTCGAAAAGGCGAGGGCCGACACTAAGGCGCTCCTCACTCGGATGATTACCCAACTCAAGAACCGCCAGGTCCCGGTCGAACAGCTGGCATTCAACGTGATGATGGGCAAACCTACGGAGAACTACGGCGACACTACACCGCAACACGTGAGAGCGGCCATGCTCCTCGAGGAGAAAGGAAAGGAGATCAAGGCTGGAGAGATCATTGCGTACGTGAAAACGAAGAACCCCCCCTATGTCAAGCCCGTCGAGTTGGCCAGGGTCGACGAAATCGATTCAGACAAGTACATCGAATACGCCCACTCCATGTTCGACCAGATGCTTGACGCGCTGGACTTCAGCTTCGACGAGATGCTCGGCGCGACGACCCTGGACTTCTTCTGGTCATCCTAGAGTTCGAGCTCCTTCTCGAGGCGTGCTTTCGCCGTCTTGCTGATGATCGGACCAGTGGCCAAACTCGAGAGGTGGGATGCTCGCATAGGTTTAGGAGAAGAAAAGCCACGGCCAAGCTCATGTACGCAGCATTGGATCTGCATGAACGGTCGATACAGTGCGTCCTGAAGGATGACACTGGGAAGATAGTGA
>Ga0181527_1000962_pt1 | contig 31134 bp, 28 predicted proteins | sample PEATcosm2014_Bin_30_FD_119762 | JGI IMG/M metagenome (GOLD analysis project Ga0181527, IMG submission 119762) | Peatland microbial communities from MTU Mesocosm Facility, Houghton, MI, USA - PEATcosm2014_Bin06_60_metaG | ecosystem: Environmental > Terrestrial > Soil > Wetlands > Peat | place...
CCGCTTCGAGCCTGATTTACGGCCGCGAAATTTGTGACAGTCAACCACGTCCGGATAGGTGCACGCCAGCAGGGCCCTGATCTCGTCTTCTTCCTGCTGCGGCAGGCTTACGTCAAGCAGGTCGCGCGCGGATTCGAGCGTAAGGTCCCACGCGGCCTTGAAAATCAGGAGCGCTACCGCAACGGCCGCCGTCGGATCGATCCAGCCGAGGTTCACGCCGGAAAACACCCGCCTCCCCGCCCATACCGCCGCGAGGCCCAGGAGAACACCGCCCGACGTGATCACGTCGGTAAGGGAATGCCACGCGTCGGCCTTGAGAGCAAGGGAACCCGTTTTCCGGGCCGCGCCAAGGAGCACATAGCCGATGACTGCGTTGACAACAGAGGAAACGAACATCACGGCCACGCCCCAGCCCAGTTCCCCCATGGCCGACGGATGAGCCAGCCTGCGCACGGCCTCATACACGATCCAGAATGCCGCAAGGAAGATGAGAAACGCCTGGACAAGGCTCGACAGGTTCTCGAATTTCCCGTGACCGAACGCATGATCTTTGTCCGCCGGCTCGGAAGACCTCCTGACGCCTATGGTTGCAACCAGCGCCGCAAAGACATCGACTCCGGAATGAAGCGCCTCGGAAACAACCGATATGGAGCCGATGGCGAATCCCACCACCAATTTGAGTATCACGAGAAGGAGGTTGGAGGCCACGGATAGTGCGGCGACGAAGACTTTGTAACGGTTGGTTTGCACGAAATCCTCCGCAAACAAAAAAAGCCCCGCGGAACGTTTCCATGTCCCACGGAGCTGTTCATCCGTTGCCGAACGTGCGGCCCGGCTACGCTGCGCAAGGCAGCCGCCTGATCATTCAAGAAAACAATATAGCATTATGAATAGCCGCAACGCAAACCGCATCACGCGGCCGTTCTAGAAAGACTTCCCCTCAACCATGTTCCCGTCCTTGTACGTGGCTTCGCCCTGCTTTTTTCCATTCTCGGTCCACATGGTCTTTGTGCCGTCCAGTGCGCCGTCCTTGTATGTCATTTCGGTTTCCTTTTTGCCGTTCTCGTAGTACTCCGTTGACGGACCGCTCAGCACGTCATTGGCATAGGTCTGTTCGTCCTTGAGGTTGCCGTTTTCGTACCACTCCTGTTCGAGGCCGTTCTTGTTGCCCGCGGCATAAGTGGTCATGCGTTTCTTCTTCTCGTTTGCATACCATACCGTTTCCACACCGTCCTTCTTGCCGTTTTTGAAGCTCATTTCGGAAGATTTCTTCCCGTCCGGAAAGTAGGCGGTTGCGGTGCCAAGCGGAGTGTCAAGCGCGTACGCGGCCTCGCTCTTGAGCTTGCCGTCCTCATACCACGACATGTCTTTCCCGTTCTTCTTCCCGTCTTTGTATGCGGTCTCTATGAAGCGCTTGCCGTTGGGATAATTGCCGATCATGACGCTGTCGGGCTTTCCTTTGCTGTAATGCGTGTCCGATTGGATGCTGCCGTCGGCAAAATAGTATACCGTTCTCACAACGTCCTTCTTGGCGCCCACCACCATGAAATAGTTCTCCTTTTTCTTGGCTCCGGTGGGATACTTGTCGGTCACCTCGGATCGCATCTCGGACTTGGAGCATCCGGCAAGTATCAGCGCGCCGCAAACGGCAATCACCATGGTCCAACGCATACGGTCTCCTTTTCTAGAAGGTTCAACGCTGTCTTTTCAAGAAAATATATTTCCACACCTTAAATTGGAAATCCGGGCTTTTCTATTATTATGGCAAGATGCGGCATCATTGTCAACCTTTTTGCTCCCTTGTGACATTGCCGCTGTGGAGGAACAAAGGAGAAATTATATTTTCTATTGTTCACCGCAGATCATTCGCTCATCAGGAACATGGAATGGAACCATGAAATTCCGCCCCTGCATAGATTTGCATAAAGGAAAAGTGAAGCAGATCGTGGGCAGCACGCTGTCCGACGAGAAGCCCGGCGGGCTTGTCACCAATTTCACCACCGACCTCCCGGCCGCGCATTTCGCGGCCCTGTACAAAAGCCACGGCCTCTTTGGCGGGCATGTGATTATGCTGGGCCCGGGAAACGAGGACGCGGCTGCCACGGCGCTTCATGAGTTTCCCGGTGGATTTCATATCGGCGGCGGCATCGCGCCGGACAACGCCCGGCGATTCATCAGCCAGGGCGCATCGCACGTGATCGTGACGTCATTCGTGTTCACGGACGGCCTCATATCCTGGCAGAACCTCGAATCAATGGTCGCGGCCGTGGGCAGGGAGCGGCTCGTGCTCGATCTCAGCTGCCTGCGCCGGAACAACGTCTACTACATAGCAACGGACCGCTGGCAGCGGCTGACGTCGGTCGCCGTGTCGAAAGACACGCTCGAAAAGCTTGCCGGATATTGCGATGAATTCCTTGTCCACGCGGCTGATGTGGAGGGGAAACGATCCGGCATCGACGGCAATCTCGTGGCGCTGCTCGGCGCGTCTTCGCCCATCCCTGTCACCTATGCGGGCGGCATCCGGTCGCTTGACGACCTCGAGAGCGTGCTCGTTCTTGGAAAAGGCCGCGTGGACGCAACGGTCGGCAGCGCGCTCGACATTTTCGGCGGAACGCTGTCCTATGCCGAGGTCGTGGCATGGCACAAGAAACAACAGGCGCCGACGCAGAGCCGTGCTTCCTGATCATCAGTCCTCGCCCAAGATCAATTATTTTTGAACCATAAGAAACTCCGTTTCTTGCCGTAGTGTGAATGAGGTTCGCAAGATTGCATACACCTATGAAAGGACTCCCATGAACATCGCAAAAACCACCCTTCTTCTCGGCATTCTCACCTGCATCCTTGTCCTGATCGGCCAGTTTGTCGGCGGCCCCAGGGGCGCAATCGGGTTCTTCTTCTTCGCCGCCGTAATGAATCTTGTCTCATACTGGTTTTCCGACAAGCTCGTTCTCATGACAACAGGGGCAAAACAGGTTGGCGAAAACGATGCGCCGGTCCTTTTCCGCGTGGTGAGACGTCTCGCCCAGCAGGGTGACCTCCCCATGCCGAAGGTTTACATAGTGGACAATCCCTCGCCCAACGCGTTTGCCACGGGCCGTAACCCGCAGCATGCCTCGGTCGCGGCCACCACAGGCATCCTCGCCATTCTCAGCGAGGACGAGCTTGAGGGCGTGATGGCGCACGAGCTTTCTCATGTCAAGAACCGCGATATCCTGATATCGAGCATCGCCGCCACGATCGCGGGCGCCATTACCATGATCGGCAACGCCCTGCAATGGGGCGCCATGTTCGGCGGCGCGTCCGCGGGCCGCGACGATGACGACCGGGGCGGCATGATCGGCATGATCGCCATGGCAATCCTCGCGCCGATCGCGGCAATGATCGTTCAGCTCGCCATTTCACGCTCGCGCGAATACGCGGCCGACGCCGCGGGCGCGCGGCTGTGCCATAAGCCCCTGTCCCTGGCCCACGCGCTCGGCAAGCTGGAGAATTCCGTGAAAATGATCCCTATGCAGGGCGGCAATCCGTCAACCGCGCACCTCTTTATCGTCAATCCGTTCAGGGGCGGACTGATGGGCTTGTTTTCAACTCACCCGCCGATGGAGGAGAGAATCAGGAGGCTGGAGGCAATGGCGAATCAAGGTAATTAGCTAATGAAAAGATATTCCGGGGGAGAAGTTTCTCCCCCGGCCTCAGCCTCCTCGTCCCTCACGGGACTGCGGGGTCTTCGGCACTCCCCTCACCTGGGTAGCCCCCAAGCAAGTTGATCGGCGAGAAAGAAACTTGTGCTGCGGGGGCACCAAGAAAGAGCACAAAAAAATTGACCTGATGAGAAGTTCAAAGAAGAAACGTTGAATTATTTCCTGATGAAATTGGTTCGCGGGAGAAGAAGTAGTTGACTAAATAGATTTCCTCTGCCGAGCGTTAGGTGGACTGGAGGGTGAGCAAAAGCGAATTGCCGGCCGTCCCCCTCGCTGAAGGCGACTAGGGACGGACCGGCAACGAGGCTGACCAGCCGAGCCCGGAGGGAGACCGACCCGAGCGCAGCGAGGGGAACGCCCAACTCTTACTCTTGATTCCTGGGTGCCCCACCAACTTAGTTAAATTAATTACTTATTATCACTTGTCTTAGCTCTATTCCCGCCTGCCCCGCCACCTCGATCACATGCTTGTCCCGGTAGAATTCAAGGTAGAAAATCCTTCGTATGCCGCTGTTGGCAATGAGCTTGAAGCAATGCCAGCAGGGCGAGGCGGTGATGTAGATGTCTGCGTCGTCAACCGCGACGCCGTTCTTGGCAGCCTGGATGATCGCATTCGCCTCCGCATGCACCGTGGCGATGCAGTGCCCGTTTTCCATGGTGTGGCCCACGTCGTCGCAGTGCGGCATGCCGCGAACGCTGCCGTTGTAACCCGTTGACAGGATTGTCTTGTCGCGCACGATCACCGCTCCCACGTTCTTGCGGTCGCAGGTGGAGCGGGTGGCCACCTGCCGGGCAATGCGCATGAAGTATTCGTCCCATGGCGCGCGCGTTCGCCTGCGCACCGCCGGTTTCTTGTTCGTCATGGAGTTCCCCTTTGTTATTGCGATCCGTCTACGGTGTCGATCTGCCGCACCCGCGTTTCGTGGCGGCCGCCCTCAAACGGCGTTTCCAGCCACGCGCCCAGGATCTGCGCGGCCGTTTCGGGCGAAGTGATCCTTGCCCCCATCGCAAGCACGTTTGCGTCGTTGTGCTGCCTGGAAAGCACGGCCATCTGCGTGGTGACGCAGAGGGCCGCGCGCACCTTCTTGAAGCGGTTTGCCACTATGGACGCGCCGATGCCCGACCCGCACACCACGATTCCCCGGCTGAAAGTCCCGTTGGACACCCTGGAGGCCGCCCGTGCGATGAAGATGGCATAATCGCTTTTTTCCTCATTGAATACGCCGACGTCTTCGTAAGGGATGGACCGTTTTTGGAGCTCTTTCTTGATGAATTCCTTGAGTTTGAAACCGGCGTGGTCGGAGCCCACGACTATTGCGTTTCCTTTGCCCGGCACTGTGCGTCCTTTCGAATCCTGTGAAAGCCCTTGTTCCATGATTTATGTTACTCCTTGGGAACGGTGCACTTAAAATAGATTTCACCCCCTGTAACATCGAGCCATTTTTTTTTGTCCAATAGAGTGAAAAATGAAAGAACTCGACGATCTCACGATACAGCGTGCAAAAAAGGGCGATCGAGCATCTTTCAGGACCTTGTACGATTATTATGCGCCGTTTTCGTGGAAGATTGCTTTTAGAACAATGCACGGCGATTCCCAGGGGGCGGCGGAGGCGGTACAGGAAACATTCATACGAGTGCACAATGCACTTTCGAAGTTTAGCGGCGGTGCTGCGTTTTCAACATGGATCTTCCGGATAACCTACAACGCATGCATGACCTTGCTTTCGAAGCAGAGCCGCCGGAACGAAATGCAGGAGCTTGATGAGGACACGGGGCTAACGGTTTCTACAGCGGAGAATGTCGACATGAAAGAGGACATGCAGAGAATCCTCAAGAGCATTTCGCCCGAAGAACGGTTTCTTCTTACCGGACGGGAAGTGTTGGGTTTTTCGTTTGAAGAGCTTTCCGACATCACCGGAAAGAACGCCGGCAGCCTTCGAACGCAGCTTTTTAGGCTCAAAGAACAGATCCGGAAACGGTTCGGGGAGGAATAATGGAACAGATCACCGACAATCAATTGCCCGCACGCGCCTTTGAAGCTCTAACGGATATTCCGCCGATCCCGGTGCATGTGTACGGCGCCGTCATGCGGAACATCAACAGGAGAAGGATACTGGTTCGCGCCGTGTTTTCCGTTGCGGCATCGGTGCTTATTGCCGTGTCCGCGTTTACCGTCACCGCATATCGCATGTCGACGCAGCGCGCCTCCTATGCGCCCGAGGTGGCCGAGGAATTGCAGGGGGTCAACAGTTACATCAATAACGACGTGTATCGGGAAAATGCGAATTCGTATGGATATTACGAAGAAGTTCTTTACCAGGAATAGCGAGTCGGAGGTCCGTATGCGTATCGGAATAGTATGCAGCGCCGTTGTGCTTTTCCTCGTTGCCGGAGCGTCGCCCGCGTTGTGCGCAAGCGATTCAGCCTCTTTTTCGAGGGACTCAACGCGGCACAGGTTGTGGGCGCAGCTTAATCTCACGGAAGATCAGAAAGCCAAGCTCAAAGGGATGCGCACTGAAATGCGCGAATTTCGCAAACAGAATTTCGAGAAAATGAAGGCCCTGCTCGACAAGAGCAAAGAAGAACTCCTCAAGCCCTCGCCCAACAAAACCGTTTTGTACGGCTATGCAAAGGAAATGGGCGAACTTCACCGGGCAATGTCCGAACACATGGCCAACCACATGCTTACCATCAAAGCGGTCCTTACAAAAGAACAGTTTGCCAAACTGCTCAGCAACGAATTTCACCCGCCCATGGGCGGAGGGCATCCCGGAAGTCACAACGGTCCGCCGGACGGCGCGGGCCACCGGCCTGATTTCGACGACGACTGATCGACTCCGGTTTCGGTTGCAGAGAAATGCCGAACGCCGCGTCTGGCAACGCGGCGTTCGGCATTTCTATTCCAAAGGTTCCGCCGTGAGCGATTGCCGCGCGCCGGCGCGCGGGTGGGCCTGTCGGTACACCCTGAGCAGGTGTTCCTTTGACATGTGCGTATAGATCTGCGTTGTGGACAACGACGAATGGCCCAGCAGTTCCTTGACGGCCCGGATGTCGGCCCCCCTGTCGAGCAGGTGCGTGGCGAACGAATGACGCAGCACATGCGGGCTCCTCTTCCTCTGCTGGGTGACGGCCGACAGCTCGGCCGACACGATCCGCTCTATTTGCCTGCGGGACAGGCGCCGTCCCGTGCGGTTTTTGAACAAAGGGGTGGCCGTCGCCTTCTGCGCCGGCTGGGCCGGCAGGGCATTCAGGTAGCTCCGTATCGCACGAACGGCGCTTTCCGTTACGGGAACCACGCGTTCCTTTCTCCCCTTGCCCAGCACGCGCACGCTTGCCCGCTTGTAGTCGATGGTGTCTTCGTTCAGGCCGTGAAGTTCCGCGAGGCGCAGCCCCGCGCCGTACAAGAGCTCCACAATGGCGCGGTTTCTCAGAAGGTCGAGGGGATACTTCGGGTCTCCTTTTCCCGCAGGGGACGCGAGTTGCCTCGCCTGAGTTTCGGTGAGAAACGCGGGAAGCGGCTTGTCGAGCTTCGGGTTTGCCAGAAGCTTTGCCGGACTTGCCGCGAGGATGTGCCGCTTGACGCAGAACTTTGAAAACGATTTGAGAGCAGCCACTTTGCGTGCCATTGAGCGCGACTTGAGGCCTTGTTCGCCCAACGTGTAGGCGAAATCCCGCATCACGCTTTTCTTCATAATGTCTTCAAATGACGGACTCCCAAGATTCTGGGCTACAAACGAACCGAACTGGGCAAGGTCTGTTTTGTACGCCTCCACCGTGTGGCCGGAATAGCCCTTCTCCTTTAGCAAATAATCGAGGAATGAGGCGACGTGGTCCTGGAAGGTGCTCACAGATTGGATTCCTTTCAGCTAAAAAATATTACTGCAGGCGGGAATATCAAATACAAATCGTGCGGCGACAACTAGATCAAATTAATTCGATTTTGGATTGCTGAGCGGGTGCAGCGAATATCAAGATAATATTTTTGTATGCTGAGCGTGTGCGGCGAGGTGCCTCTTGTGACGAGACCGAAACGCCTGCTGCGCGCACACTAGAAATACCCGGTTAACAAAATCTAAGACCAAATCCAGGGCCCCTGGTCTTCCAGCCGCAGCTACGCCATTCAGGGGGAAATGCAGAATACCTTTGCGTTTTTGCTTTTTGCGTTAGGCAGGACCGCAGTGGTCCCGCCATGGCGGGATTGCCGGGCGACCCCGCCGAAGGCATAGGGACGATCCGGCAACGAGGCCATCCGGCCGAGCCCGGAGGGAGGGCCGACCCGAGCAAAGCGAGGGAAACGCCCACTTCTTACTCTTGATTTCTGGGTGCCCCACAGCCGAGGATTGGTTTCTCGCAAATAAACTCTCTTTGGGGTCACCCGGCCCAGCCATCCAAATACATTTGATTATTTGTATTTCCGGCACTGCTATCCAGATGAATTTCTTTATCTTGATTTCCAGCTCAGTAATCCAGATTAATTATTTTATTCTGATAAGCCGGTCGCAAGGATTCGCTCCAGAAAATCGATGAAAGGAACTCTTTATGGTATTCGGAAAGGACTTCTCAGTCCAAACACGGGGTTTCTCTGATGTTGTCGATATCACCCCGGATGTCGAATCAATTATCCAAGAATCAAAAATCAATGACGGCGTGGCCACGGTCTTTGTCGTGGGTTCCACCGCGTCAATTTCCACCATTGAATTCGAGCCTGCGCTCGCCGAAGACATGAAGGAACAGCTCAACGAGATTGTTCCCAGCACTTTGCGCAGCCGCCATTCCGAAACATGGGGCGACGACAACGGCTTCTCTCACATCAGGGCGACGCTCATGGGGCCGGGAATTACCGTGCCGTTCCAGTCGAAAAGACTGGTCCTGGGGACGTGGCAGCAGATAGTGGTGATAGACCACGACAACCGGCCGCGGTCACGCAAAATCTTCGTCCAGGCGATCGGCGGGTAATTGAAGAACCTCGCAGCACCACGACTGAGACCGCATACAACCCTACAGGAGTAGCCGCGCAAGCGAACCTTCGGGGAAAAGGCAGACGACATAATGATAAAGCGCGAAGCGCGATTACCACACATTAGGGAACGAAGTGACAATGCGCAAACTTTGGGATTCAGAATATCCGTTATATTTTATTGGACAGCCGGATTCCTTTTAATATTTTAAGTTTGACGGTACAAGGAACGTTAAAGGGTTTTCACCATTAACGAGGGAGGTTTTATGAAGAAGTGTCTCATTACCTCATGCAGTGCTCTGGTCGTTTGCGTCCTGCTTCTGGCTTCAACTGCCTGGAGCGATGACGTAACACCGCCGATTGCAGCCGGTGCAAAGGCTGCGCTCTTTACTTTCAGCGGATTGTCCAACCTGGGTGCCGGTGCCTTCAACGGCGGCATTGGAGGAAAATATTATGTATTGGATCCTCTCGCTCTCCGCGCAAGCCTCCTGTTTGCCCTTGCTGATCAGGGAACTCCGGCTCCTGCCGCGGGCGGAACGGCCGGCGATGCGAATGCCTGGAGTGTCGGCCTCAACGTCGGTGCGGAGTTTCATTTGCTGAAGACTCGAGTGAGCCCTTACGTGGGCGGCGCAGTAGGGTTTGTGTCGTCGTCAACTTCGGAAAAAGACGCGGTTCCCACCGGAACCCCCCAGTATACGGTAACAAATGCGCCGGTAACGATTAACGGCACAGTCTATCCAGTCGGCGGCTTCAACTTTAATATCGCCGCGCTTGCCGGCGTTGAATTCTTCATTATCAAGGAATTGAGCCTGAGTGCGGAATACCGGCTCGGGTATTCGGTGACCGCCCCCTACGACCAGAAAACCACCGCACCCGGCGGCGCCACAATCAAGAGTGGCGCAATTACGAATTTCGGAATCTACGCAATCGGCGCCCTTACTTTGGGATTCTATTTCTAATCTAAAGAATTGTTTCTCCCACCCTTCGGGCCGGAAAGACCGTCTTTCCGGCCTTTTTTTATTGCCAGCCGTCCAGCCTTTTGGTGTTCATTTGATGGGTGACAGATTGTATTTTCTCAAATCGTTCGCATCCCCGCAGCAATCAAACGCGGCAACAAGAAGGACGCCATGAAAGGCATAATCCTGGCAGGCGGTTCAGGTACGCGGCTGTATCCCGTCACGCTCGCAGTATGCAAGCAACTCATGCCCATCTACGACAAGCCGATGGTGTACTATCCGCTCACGATTCTCATGCTTGCGGGAATACGCGACATTCTCGTGATAAGCACGCCGCAGGATATCGAGGCGTTCAGGCGCCTGCTGGGCGACGGAAGCCAATGGGGCCTGAGCCTTTCATACGCGGTACAGCCGAAGCCCGAGGGAATCGCGCAGGCGTTTATTGTCGGCAGGGAATTCATCGGAAACGACTCCGTGGCGCTTATCTTGGGCGACAACATCTTCTGGGGCCACGGACTCATCGGCACGCTTGCCCAGGCGGCCGCAAAAAAAGACGGGGCCACCATTTTCGGGTACTGGGTCAACGACCCGGAGCGCTACGGGGTGGTGGAGATCGATTCGGCGGGAAAGCCGACAAACCTCGTTGAAAAACCCCAGAAGCCCTTGTCCCCGTACGCCGTGACAGGACTTTACTTCTACGACAACCGGGTGGCGCAGCTCGCAGCGCGCCTCAGGCCGTCCGGGCGCGGCGAGCTGGAAATAACGGATCTCAACCGGCTCTATCTACAGGAAGGGAAGCTCGACGTCGTCCTCCTGGGCAGGGGGGTGGCCTGGCTCGACACCGGAACGCACGAGTCCATGCTCCAGGCGTCGGTCTTTGTCGAAACAATTCAGTCGCGCCAGGGGCTCAAGGTCTCGTGCCCCGAAGAAATTGCATTCAGGCTCGGCTACATTTCAAGCGAACAGCTCGCGCGGCTTGCCGAACCCATGAAGAAAAACGGGTACGGCGGCTACCTTCTGCAACTCGCCTCCGGCGCGCGTGAGGGCCTGGCATCATGACCTTCACGGAAACAAAACTGCGCGGGGTGTGGGAACTTGACCCGCTTGTCCACGAAGACAAGCGCGGCTTCTTTCTTGAATCCTTTTCCGCCCGTGACATGGAAGTGCGGGGCCTGCCGGCGCATTTTGTGCAGGACAATCACGCCCGGTCTCTGGCGGCCGGGGTTCTGAGGGGCCTTCATTTTCAGGAGCCGCCTTTTGCGCAATGCAAGCTCGTCCGCGTCGTGCGCGGGAGCGCGTACGACGTGGTGGTGGACCTGCGCAGGCAGTCTCCGACCTTCGGCGAGTGGCTCGGGCTCACCCTGAGCGAAGAGAACAAGAAAATGCTTTTTGTTCCCCGGGGGTTCGCCCACGGCTACTGCACCACGGCCCCCGACACCGAATTTCTTTACAAAGTGGACGCGTACTATGCCCCGCAGCATGACGCCGGCATTCGCTGGAACGACCCGGACATAGTCGTCGCATGGCCGGTGGCGAGCCCCGTTATTTCCGACAAAGACGGAAAGCTCCCGTTTCTGAAGGACATCGAGTCTCCGTTTTGACGGCAAAACCCTTGCGCGAAATGCAGGATGAAAGACCAAACCGACGGCCTCCCGTTCCCGCTCAAAGTCGTCCTCGACTCCATCGGCTATATCACCTATTTCCTCGCCATTGCAGGGTTCCTGTGCATCGGGCTCCCGGTTTTTCTGATGTTTGCCGCGTGGCCCCGGGTCATGCGCAGCATCATGTACACGGTGCTCAAGGGCTACGCGTTCTTCCTCACGCGACTCTGGCTGCCGGCCCTCCAGGTGTATTCGGTACGAGAAATAGCGGGATTCAACGAATCCGCGCTGCGCGGGTCGATTGTGGTGGCCAACCACAGAAGCAGGCTCGACGCCCTTCTCATGCTGTCGGTCCTTCCGCACGCCGGCGTGGTCATCAAGCTGAAATACGCCCGCATCCCCGTGTACTCGACCTTTGTCAAGCACCTCGATTTTGTGAGCATCGACCCGGACTCGCTGCAGTCGCTCGGCTCAGCTGTCGAAAAATGCCGGCAGGTGCTTGCAAAAGGAAAAAGTCTGCTTGTGTTTCCCGAGGGAACGCGGGCAACGACGGGAAAACTCCTTCCCTACAAGCCGTTCCCGTTCAAGGTGGCCCTCGAAACCGGCGCGCCGGTGGTCCCGGTTCTTATATATTCCGATCTTGCTCTTATGGCGCGCCGCAAAGGAAGTATTTTTCCACGGCGCAGGTTTTCCTATGCCGTACGCTTCCTGCCGCCCTGCCGGCCCGAACCGGGTGAAACGGCCGCGGCGTTTGCGGAGCGGGTGCGCCGGATGATGGCCGGAGAGCTGGCCCTACTTGACAAAGGGACACTCTGGGACCGCGGCCCGAAGGCCGACGATGCATCGGGAAATTTGTAGGATGCAAGGGCACGTATGACCGAACACAGAACATTCGGGCTGGAAGACATCCTCGCGATATTGCCGCACCGGCCGCCGTTCCTCTTTGTGGACCGGGTCACCAGACTCGTTGTTGACAAACTGATAATCGCCGAGCGCGCCCTGCGCGACGACGAACCGTTCTTCGCCGGGCATTTCCCGCAGAAGCACGTGATGCCGGGCGTGCTGGTTACCGACGCGCTTGCCCAGGCGAGCGGTCTCCTCTGGGGACTGTCCAGGAAAGCGGCGGACGCGCCGCCTGCCTCGGCGCCCCGGATGTTTTATCTCGCGTCTGTTAACATGAAATTCTTGAACCCGTCGTTCCCGGGCGAGACCCTTCAACTGGTTTCCACCTGCGAAACCAGCCTCGGCGCGCTGTTCAGCTATTCCGTGGAAGCGCGCGTGGGAAGAAAGATTGTTGCCAAGGGGATCCTTGCACTGGCCATGATGGACGGTACGCCATGAAGGTGCTCCTGTTGCGCGCCAACCCGAGAAAGAACGGCTTCACCCGGCGCCTGACCGATCTGTTCGTCAAGGGCATTCGCGACGCGGGAGCCCCGCTCGTGGAACGGGACCTGGCGTCGCTTGCCATCAAGCAATGCACAGGGTGCTACAGCTGCTGGGTCACGTCGCCGGGCAGGTGTATCCTCCGGGACGACATGCCGACAATTATGCAGGACATTCTTGATGCGGATATCATCGTGTGCTCCACGCCGCTCAACGCATTTTCGGTGAGCAGTCTTCTCAAGAATGTTTTCGACAGGACCCTGCCGCTTACGCAGTCGCGCTTCGAGCAGTCGCCGGCGGGCACGGTGCGCAACTCGCTCCGGTTCCCGGAACGATGGCCCAAAAAGATAGCGGCCATCGTGGTGGGCGCCTTTAAAGGCGAGGAGAATTTCTCCGCCGTGCGAAGCATGCTGATGCTCTATGCCAACGCCATGTCCATGGAGTACTGCGGCGAACTTATCAGGCCGGAGTCCTACCTGCTCCAGTTCACGCTCGCCAAACCGCTCACCGTCAAGTCGATAGAAGCTGCATTTGTGAAGGCAGGATACGAACTGGCCGCCGAAGGCCGCATCACCTCGGAAACGCAGCGGAAGGCGGCGGTCCCGCTTTCGCCGGACCTGAATTATTTCAAGAAATACTCCAACATTTACTGGGAACATGCGGTTGCACTGGGAGAACAATCCCGCGACCTTGACCTCCTGAGCAAAAACGTGATGTCCGACGTGCGCATCCTTATGCAGGAAATGGCGCGCAGCGTTGACCCCCTGGCAACCGCCCATCTCGCGGCCGTGTTCCAATTCGATTTTCCCGACAAGCAGTACTCGTTCACCCTTGCCGTCGATCACGGCGCGTGCACATGTACAGAGGGCAAGGCCGATAAGCCCAACCTGACGGTGACCGTTTCTACCGACGTGTGGGCAAAGGTGTTCATGCGTCAGATTAACGTGCGGGACGCGCTCATGAGTAAACAGATCGTGCTGGAGGGGGACAAGTTCCTGTTTTCGAGGCTCGACAGGTATTTTCCGCCGCCGGTGACGTGAGAGGCTGCAGCGATTCCATCGATGGAGAGAATCTCAGGCGGTTACTCTTTCTGCGGTTTCCTCGTATGATACCCTTTTTCCCCATACGGCCCGAGCCTGTCGAGCCATAGTTCTTCCAGCGTTTTCAGATCGCCATCGCAGTCCCACAGCGGATCGTCCTTGGGTTCCAGACGGTCCAGAATTTCAAACGAAAATCCGGCCTCGCCGAGCTGCGAATAATCTTCCTGCAGTTCCCGGTTCATGTGGCTGCCGTTTGCAAGCTGGAATTTGCAGCTGTTAAGTCTGCCGGGCAGGTTCCTTGCGGTCCCGATGAAAATTTTTCCGTTCGACAGATTCTTGATCTGGTAAATTCCCATGGGCAGAGGGGTTTGTTTGTATTTGCGGATGAGGTCTTTTCTGGAATCCATAACCATCAATGACCTGCAGCCAGTTCCTGCACCGCCCGCTCAAGGCCGGCAAGATTATTGACATTATACACCGTCGTGGTCTTGGGGAACCCGTTTACCCGGATGAGGCCGGACAGGATCCGCTGCGGCCCGATCTCCAGGAAGGTGTCCGCGTGCATTCCTCGAAGCGTTTCCATGCACGCGCGCCACAACACGGGCTTTACAAGTTGCTGGGTAACAAGGTCTTTGATCTCGGCGGGATCGGTCTCGAATGCGCCCGTGGAATTGAGGAGCAACGGGATTTGCGGCTCGCGAAAGGATATTGACGCGACCCAGGATCGGAATCTGGCCATGGCGTCTTCCATGTACGGGCTGTGCCACGGGCCGGACACGAGTACCGATTTTGTTTTGCCGATGCCCTGCTCGCCCAGCCGCCGCGAGAACTCGGCCATGGCCGCAAGGTCGCCCGACACCACGATCTGGTTGGGTGCATTGTCGTTGGCGAGAACGATGTCGTGCGGCCGGTCCATACCGGCGAGCAGCTCTTTTACTTTGTCAAGAGGCGTGAACAGGACCGCGGTCATGCCGCCGTTGCAGCGCGACGCCGCCTCATCCATGAACTCACCGCGCCTAGCGGCCATGGTGACGGCCTCCTCGCACGTGACCACGCCGGATGCCGCAAGCGACGTTATCTCGCCGAGCGAATGGCCGAGCACGGCATCGGGAACAATGCCCCGCTCGCGGACGAGGCGCAGATACCCGAGCGACACGGCCGCCAGAAGCGGCTGGAGAAACTGCGCCTTTCGCAGCTTCTTCTCCGGACCGCGCAGGCACAGCTTTTTGAGGTCTTCGCGGGTGAGGTCGCTTCCGATCCCCACAAGGGACCGGAAGAAGGGATCGCCCTTGAAAAGGTCGTGACCCATGCCGATTTCCTGCGACCCCTGTCCTGGAAAGAGGAATACGATCATGGGGAGGGTCATGCCACGGTTGAGGTGAGACCGCCGTCAACAACAAGCGCCTGGCCTGTGATGTACGACGATTCGTCGGATGAGAGGAACGCAACCGCCGCCGCGACCTCCGCGGGCGTGCCGAAGCGTTTGACAAGGATGCGCGCAAGGTTCTGCTGCTTTATCTGGCGCGGCATCTTTGCGGTCATGTCGGTTTCCACGAACCCGGGCACCACCGCGTTGACGCGGATGCCCCGCGTCCCGAGCTCGGCCGCGAGCGAACGCGTAAAGGCGAGAATGGCGCCCTTGGACGCGGCGTAATTGGTCTGACCGCCGATGCCCACCAGGCCCGATACCGAAGCGATGTTCACGATTACGCCCTTTTGCGCCGACATCATGGGCCGCGCCACAGCCTTTGCAAACCGGAAAGCGCCGTTAAGGTTGATGTCAAGCACCCTGTTCCATTCGTCAAACGGCATCATCATGAGGTAGCCGTCGGCGGTGACGCCGGCGTTGTTCACCAGAATGTCGACCCGGCCCTCGCCCTTGACGATGTCGCTGACGGTCCGCTCGACGGCCTCGCCGTCTTCCTGCGGGCACAGCAGCTTGTGCGCGCCGGTTTTCCGGGCCGTTTCTGCAGCCGCTTCCTCGTGACGATGATAGGTGAAATACACCGTGGCATTCCGCGCCCGGAATTCTTCGACAATGGCGCTGCCGATACCGCGCGAGCCGCCGGTGACCAGCGCTATCTTGTTGGAAAACATGATTGCCTTGTGCGTTATGGGAACGGGCGATTACAGGGCTATAAAATAGTAATTGCAGAGGAAAAGGCGATTACCTAAGTCAGAATAGATTTGGGAATTTTTTGTTGCCGGGTGTTCCTAGGGTGCGCATCTGGTTGGCTAAGCCGGAAATATGAACAATAAAATGCTTTTGGATAGCAGTGCCGGGTGACCCCCGAGTAAGTTTATTTGCGAGAATCCAATCTTCGGCTGGGGGGCACCCGCAAAGTGTAGTTGTGCGGATGAGAGTATACAGCTGAGGACCTTGTCAGTGTATTTGGCCTTGGATTTTGTTAACCGGGTGTTTCTAGTGTGCGCGCAGCAGGCGTTTCGGTCTCGCCACGAGAGGCACCTCGCGGCACACGCTCAGCACACAAAAATAGTATTTTGATATTCGCCGCACCGGCTCAGCAAACCAAAATTATTTCTGTTATTGCAGTCTTAGGTAACAAACGAACTAAGCCCCTGCAACCTCGGCAGATTCTTCTTGACATCCAATTCAAGCAGGAATACTTTTTCGTTATTGTGAATCAGTTCGCCTGTCACCTCCAATCCGATCATCTGATACGGCCGGACCCTTCTCTGGGAACAGGTTCCGTATACTATTGCAACATTTCTGGCGATCAATTTCTCCAGAAAAAACCCGGTAAAGAGCTTGAGCATGGGCGTGCCGTTCCCCAGATCGAGCAGGCAGAACATCTGTACTATTTCGCAGATATCCTTATTCGATTTATCAATTTTAAACCCTTCCAATTCGAGTTGCAGGGCATTGTCCAGCCCGAAATTGACGGCAGCGCCGGCAACGATCCGCCCGCCCACTTTTGCGAGGTAGATTTCCTGGAACTCGTAGGGGATTGCGGCGGCAATGCGTTTTGCCTTGTGATCGAATTTCCAGATATGATCGAGGTTGGGACTGCCGCCGAACGCGCGGTAAAACGCCCGTTCGTATGCGACAAGCTCGGTTTCGTTGGTGGAATCCAGGACGGAAAAAATGAAGTTTCCCTTGTGCTCCAAGAATGTCCCCGTTCGCTGAAGGAGCGCGAGTGGACAACCGCGCCGAAGGCCTGCCCGTCAAGAAACAGGTGCTACAATTCGTCCAGCTTCACCGTGAGGCTTTTGGGCATGATGGGAGGCATGGAGATGGTGCGGACGGCAGGCCCTTGTTGCGATCCGAGATTGAACGAAAGGCCCGCAAATGCGATATCTGCCGGAAACAAGGCAAGGCCTACCTGTGTCCCCAGCGAATAGGAGTAGCACGACGTCACGACCTCGGCAACCCTGGCCGGCCCGTTATAAAGGGGCGTGCCCCTGGGAAGCGCCTGTACCCCGGACTCGGCGCAGATGCCGATGATTTTCTTGGTAAGGCCCGAGGCCCGGCGCGCCGCAATGGCTTTGTGGCCGGTAAAGTTCTCTTTGCTGAAATCAATCATCCACTGGAGGCCGAGCGCGAGCGGATCGCGTACGAGCGCGCCTTCGGCGAAAATGTTGAAAAAACGGCCTTCGAGCCGCAGGTCATTGTGAATGTCAACGCCGCACAGCCCGCCGCCGTTTTTTTCGGCAACGGCCAGACACGCGTCGAACAGCGAGGCCGCGCGTGCGGCAGGCGCCATCAGGAGGTAGCCGAATTCGGACGTCTTGCCCGCCCTGAACAGCGACACCGGCTCGCCCTGGAAATCGTACCGCTCCACGGAGAGATACGGGAGCCCCAGCACGTCGGCCCCGAACAGTTCCTTGACCACGGCCCAGGCCTTGTACCCGTCGATGCCGAGAAGGGCGTGGCTCTCCGACAAGTCAGCCATGCCCGCGCCGGCCGCGCCGCGGTCCAGAAGCATGGTCCGAAACGCGGCATCGTCCATTATGCTTTCGCAGAGGAGGACAAACTGCTCGTCGTTGTTGGCCACGTAGCAATCCGCGATCACGGCCCCGCCATCGTCGGCGATAAAGGTGTGCAGCAGGCGGCCGAACCGCACCCGCGCCACGTTGCCCGCGCAGAGAGAATCCAGAAAATCGAGGCCCTTGTCTTCCGGAAAGCTGAACCGCTGCATATACGAGGCGTCCGTGAGCGCAACCGAATCGCGCACCAAGTGGCACTCGGTTGAGCGATCGGCGACCCTGGTAACGACTTCGGCGCCGAACCTCTCGCCGAATGCGGCATTCTTCTTTGCAAAGCAATCGTGGAACTGCGAAGCTCTCATTGCTGCGCCCCTTTGCCCGCCTTTTGGGCGAGCACGAAGTCGACCACGGTGTTGATGGACCGCAACACGGAGATGTTTTCGTCCGGAATCTTGATACCGAACGAATTCTCGATGCACAGCACGATTTCGAGGGCATCGAGGGAGTCGAGGCCGAGGCCTGCGCCGAGCAGCGCCACGTCCTCGTGGAGGTCCTGCGGCGTATAGGGCAGGTTCAGGCGGAGGATAAGCTCCTTCTTGAAGGTATCAATCACCTCGCGGCGCTTTTCGATGACCGCCTGCATTGTATCAGCCATGGGAACGTTCTTTCGGATCGCCTTTTTGGATGACCGTTGCGCAGTTTACCCCGTGGGGTGAGCTGAAAACTACGAGAATATACTTTTTGCCCCCCCATGTTTCCAACGAAGAGTTCAGCAATCCGAACGAGAGCGTGAACAGGGGGCTGGTGGCTTCCGCGAACCCGATCCTCGAAGAGAGGTCGATGGTAAACCCGTCCCGTTTCCCGACCGCCGCATCCACGGCCGCCGCTTCCCGCGCGTTGGCCGCGTTGCGGCACACCAGGCCTATATCTCCGGCGCCGATTGCCGCCTCGTCAAGCGCCGACCGGATGGTGAGCTCAAGGGGCCGCACCTCCGTATCGGGCAGGATGCAATCGCCGGTGTCGGTGGAATACGCGGCGGAGCACACCGTTCCAAGGACCGTTGCGCCCCGGATTGCGGCATTCGCTTCGGTTTCGAGCATCATCGCACACGCACCCTCCGCAAAGGGAAGTGCGCCTGCGGCCATGAAGCCCGCCGAATGCAGATCCAGCAGAATCCTTTTGGATAATTCGTCCACGCTCACGCTCACCAATGCCTTGGCATGGCCGTTCTTGAGGGCGCAGCAGGCAAACCCGAGCCCCATAAGGCCTGCGCCCGGACCAAAACTGAAGGTTGTGTTGTGCCCGGTGAGGCGCAGCGCTTTGCATACGTTGCCTGCAACGGAGTTCGGGACAATATAGGGAAAGGCCGCAACCCGGTCGATGCGAAAATTGCCGCGCAAGAGAGAACAAATGTGCTCGGCCTCCGCCCACGAAGGGCCGGCCGACAGATTCAGAAACAATCCTGCGTCACACCGCCCGCCGTGGCCCTTTGTGCCCTGAGCCTGCGCGAGCGCGAGCCGCGCGGCCGCCAAAGCGAAGACGCTCGATGCGTCCATATTGCGGATGTCAAGACGGCGGTCGATGGATGCCATGTCGAAGGCGGGCACCATGCCCGCGCGCACCCGCAATGCGGGCCCGAGCGCAACCTCGCGCATCAGGTCTTTGGCACAGGATGCGGCCTCGCACAACCGGTCTGCGCCCAGTCCGGCCGGCGACACGAGGCCGATGCCGGTAATAACGATGCGCCCGTTTGAGCCTGTTTCCGGCGGCGAATACAAGGGGTCCGGCGAAACCCGCGCAACAATGCTCGCATTGTTGCCGCCGAACGCGAAATTGTTCTTGAGCATAGGCCCGCTGCGGCCTGCCAGGCGGCCCGCGTCCGGGACATAGTCGAGGACGCATCCGTCGCGGCGCTCCGAAAAATGCGCGGTGGGCGGTACAAAGCCCTTGTTCAAGCTCAGGATGCTTCCCACGATTTCGAGCGCGCCCGCCGCCCCCAGGCAATGGCCGATAATCGACTTTATGGAACTTACCGGCAGCGCCGATGCGTGGTCGCCGAACACCTTCCTGATGGCCTTGGTCTCGGCCTTGTCGTTGGCTTCGGTGCCCGTGCCGTGGGCATTGACATAACAAATTGACGAAGGCGACAAACCGGCGTCGTGCAGCGCGCGCTCCATCGCGAGCGCCTGGCCTGTTCCCGAAGGGTCCGGCGCGGTGCAGTGGTACGCATCGTTGCTGAGCCCGAATCCCATGATCTCGGCGTGGACCGTTGCGCGCCGCGACTCGGCGTGCGGCAGGCTCTCCAGGACGCAGAACGCCGCGCCCTCGCCCAGGTTGAGACCCACGGGCCTGGAAAACGGCGCGCAGGTTCCTTCGCAGGTCGCCTTGAGGCCGTCGAACCCGGCGAGCGTCGTTTCGCTGAACGTGTCGCCGCCGCCCGCGAGCGCCACGTCGACAATGCCGATGCGGATAAGGTCTGCGGCGAAACCGATTGCCGCGGTGCTCGCCGAGCATGCGGTGACCACCGTTGCGCTCGGGCCGCAAATGCCGAACAGGAACGCGAGCGCCTTTGCCCCGCAATAGTACCGATTGGCGAACAATTCCTCTTTGGTAAGCGACGTGTCGCCCGAAAGGATTCTCGCGTAGCGGCGTTCTATGGTCTGCATGGGACCGCTGCACGTGGCAAACACAAGTCCCATCCTATGCGAAAGTTCTTTGGGTGCGATACCGGCGCTGCCGATCGCCTGACCTGCCGCGGCCGCCGACAAATGGACAAAACGATCGAGCGAGCGCACGAAGGGGTCGGACACGCATTCTCGTTCGTCAAAGTCCCGGATGATGCCCGCGTGCGTGGCTCGAAAGTGGGCAAGATGCGGCCGGCCGATGGGCGAAAACGAGGGCGTCCCGTGCACCACGGATTCGCCGAAGGTGTCGCAGGACGCGCCGGCGCTGCACACAGCGCCCATGCCGGTTACAACTACCCGCTGCCTCACCATAGACCGGCCCCTGTTGAAAGAATGAGTGCATAGTTATACCCCACGTCGGTGCTTGCAAGGGCAATCGCGTAGCGCGGCGCGGAGGGCATTTGTCTTTTATCAATATCCGCCGCGCCCGTATTCTGGGGCCACAGCCCGCTGCCGTCACGCAAGGCTTCAAGTGCGCAGGCGATGGTTACCAGAATGGAGGCGGTTTCGATGTACCCGGTGTTGAACGTGGTTGCAGCCAGGGGAATACCCGGCGTTGCCCGTGCCGCCAGCACATCAAGCACTTTCTTGTCCTGGCCGTTTCCCTGCGGGGCCCAGAGCGCAAGTTCCATGTCCCGCCACTGCAGCCCGGCCCTGGAGAGCGCGACGGCGCAGGCATGGTTAAGGCCGTCGCCGTCCAGGCTCTGGCGCGAAAATTCTTTACCGTCAATGCTCATGCCGTAGGAAAGCACCTCGGCAAGAACCGGAGCGCCGCGTTCGGTTGCGCTTTCCATCGTCTCGAACACGAGTGCTGCGGCGCCCTCGCCGATCACCTTGCGCCTGTGCTCGCTCAGGTCAAGCGCATAGGAGGATTCGGCCGCGCCCTGCTTGAGAAAGCCGATCAGGTTGTAATTGTAAAACATCTGCTGGTATACCTCGTCGGACCCGGCCGCCAGCATCGCCTTTGCGCGGCGCTGGCGCAGTGCATTGTACGCGTACGCAACACTCGCGAGTCCGGCATGAGGGCCCGGGGCGACCGTCATGTTGACGCCCCTGATGCAGAGTGCATTTGAGACCCAGCCGGCGGTGGAGTTTGCGGTAATGTTTGAAAAACAATTGATGTCGGGCTGATAGTCGTCCGATTTGAAAACGCTGTTCATGTGGTCCGATTCGGGCGGGCCGTTGCACACGCCCATCACGATGCCGATGTCGTCGCAGTTCTTCTGGCCGATGCGCAGGCCCGCGCTTTCGAGCGAAAGCCTGGACGCGGCGGTTGCGTACCTGCTGATGGCGTTCATGCCGGAAAAGTCGAGCCTCCGGTCGATGTCGTGCGCCGTAAACTCCGGCACCAGTCCCGCGAGCTTCGACGCCGATTCCCGACACCCGAGCCGGTCCGCCGGACCGATGCCGACGCTCCTTTTTCTCAGCTCGCTCAGCGTTTTTTTGACCCCGAGCCCGAGCGAGGTCACCATGCCGGTCCCGGTGATAACCACCCGGCTCGTCTCCGGTGACCGGGGCCGGACCGGAAAATCCCATTTCGCAATACAGGCCGCGGCATTGTTGCCGCCGAACGCGTAATTCGCGGAAATAAATGCGCCGTACTTTTTTTGCCGCGCGGTGTTGGGAACATAGTCCAGGGTGCAACCGGGCCGGGGCGCGGAGAAATTGAGCGTGGGCGGGACGAAACCTTCGTTCATGGAAAGCAGGTTGCAGGTCGCCTCAAGAATTCCCGTGGTGCCCATGCAGTGGCCGAAGAAAGACTTTGTCGACGTCACGGGAATTTGCGAGGTCCCGCAGAATTTCGCTATACCCTTTGATTCGGCGCGGTCGTTGGCGTCGGTGCCGGTGCCGTGCGCGTTGATGCAGCCGACGTCACCAAGCGCCAGGCCGGCGTCGGCGAGCGCGCCTGCCAGCGTTTTGTAAACGCCTTCGCCCCGGGGATCGGGCGACGTGGGATGATAGGCATCCGAGGTGAGCGCATGGCCGGCCACCTTCCCGTAGATCCGCACGTGCCGCAGAAGCGCCTGTTCCATATCTTCGAGCACCCAGAAGACCGAAGCCTCGCCTATGTTAAGTCCCACCGGCAGAGAAAACGGGGCCGTCCGGCCGGTCGACAACGCCTTGAGGCCGTTGAAGCCGCTGACGTTCGCCGCGCACAGGGTGTCCGATCCGCCGACCACGACCGTGGCATACAATCCGAGATTGACAAGCGAAGCCGCGAGCCCGAGTGCGCCGGTGGTGGACGAGCACGCCGTGGTGACGATCCACGTCTCGCCGCCGATGCCGAGGCCGCGCGACAGCGCCTTGCCGAACCCGTAGTACTGGGCCTGCAGGTTCATCTTCTCGTCGAAAACCCTGTTTCCTTTGCCGTGGAGCCATTTGTATTCCTCCTCCGCCGAAAGAAGGCCGCCGTTGCACGTGCCCAGAACGAGCGCGATGTCGCGGCGTGCGGCCATGGGCCTGGAATCCAATCCTGCGCCGGCAAGCGCCTGTCGCGCCGAGGCGAGCGCGAACCGCAGGTAGCGGTCGTCGTATTCCAAGAGTTCATCTTCGTCAAGATAGCGCCTGGCGTTAAAATCCCGTATCTGACCCCCGAGGTTGGTACGGAAATGGCTCGCGTCAAAATGCGTGATGGGCGCAAGTCCGTGCCGTCCCTCGCGGAGCGCCGCTGTAATCGAGCCGCAGTCGTGGCCGATGGGACTCAAAACGCCGATGCCCGTCACCGCGGCCTGGCCGCGCACGCCCTGGCGCTCGAGGGGCTTGCCCACCGCCTTGCGTCCGTCTTTCCACGTGGCGGGCTCCAGGCTTGCCGAATGGGAGTCTTTCTGGAGCCTGTAGAAATTGTTCCACGCGCCCACAAATTCCCCGTACAGTTCGTCCCGCGACATGTCGAGCGGCTCGAACACCACATGCGCGCCGTTGTAGTGCGACCAGGTCTTGTCAACGATCCGGTTCTGGCGGTCGAGCCTGTCCCAGTGCACGCTCCCCGGGTACGGCGTGAAAACAAAAAATTCCGAGGTGTGAATGCCGGCCTTGTCGAGGAGCTCCACCATCCTGTCGCCGATGCCTTTTGTGTCCCAGTCGCGGCCGATGGCGCACGACGCAAAGAAGTTGATCTCGCGGTCCTGGAGTTTCTTTACAAGATCAAAGAGCATCCGCCGCTCTTTTCCTTCCCCCGCAAGAGCCCGTATCGACACCGGGTCCACGTTGAGCGTGCAGTAGAAATTCCGCATGCCGGCTGCCGCCATGAGATCGAGGAACTCGCCGTCGGTGTTGAGGGCCATGGTGGAGGAGACGAAGTATTTCTTCTTGAGCGGGACAAGCGCCTTCAAAAGCGCGCGCGCGTAGTCCGCCATTTTCCGCTGCGTAAAGAAGAGGGTGTCGTCGGCGAGGTACACGTTTTCGTACTTGAGCAGGCCGATTTCCTCGACCACTTTGTCGATGGGCCTCAACCGGATCTTGCTTCCCATGTGCGCGGGAACGGCGCACATGGCGCAGGTGTACGGGCACCCGCGGCTGAGCTGGACAAGGTCTTCGTCCCAGTCGTAGTAGGTCTTGGAATAAAACAGATCGCGCCGCGGGATCGTCATGGTGTCCAGGTTAAACGAACATCCGCCTTTGTAAATCCTTTTGAGGCTGCCGGCCGCCGCATCGGCGCAGATGCCGGGCCAGGTGGGCTCGCCCTCGCCGATATTCACCGAGTCTGCATGCATGAGGCATTCCTCGGCCATAAACGACGGGAAGAAACCGCCCATGATCACCTTGACGCCGCGGCTGCGAAACCCGTCCGCCAGTTCGAACGCCCGCGTGGCCTGGGGCGTGAAGCAGTTGATCGCAACCAGGTCGGTTGGCGCCGAAAAGTCAATTGCGTCGCCGGCATTGTCGTCGATGAGCTCCACCTCGATGCCGGCGGGGGTTATCGAGGCGAGAATGGGAATACCCAGAGAGGGCGGCGTGGTAAAATCGCCCAGAAAATAGTCGATGAGGCCGCGGTCGAGTTCGGGATTATTGGTGAGAAACTTCTCGAATCGCGGATAGACAAAGGTAATTTTCACGAAATACTCGCCTTGGAAAATGAAAAAAACCTCCCCCGGGACACAAGGGGAGGTGATAAAAATAAACCATGTATGATGGATTCTAAAGGATTTCCACAGGTTTTAAGTCAGGAGGAAATAAAGTAAAGAACCACGGCCATAGGCCGTGGCTTTGATGAGGGGTATAATCCCCGAAATCAAAGAAAAGCGCGTCAGCGCTTTAGCGTAGCATTGTGCACCACGGCCCAAGGCCGTGGTATATCTTCGAGAAGACGCCGTAGGCTTTTCATTTGCGCACGTTCTCGCTGCACAAAATCAACCTGGTGGTCACCTCTGCTGTTGCAACCCCATAGTAACCTTTAGTACGGTTGACCAGCCATTGCCGGATACCCGAAGCAATACGATGTTACTCGAAACCATGCCCTGGCAGACCGGGAGACTCTGCGTTCCTTTTGCGAGATATCTGTCCAGGAGGATTTTCTGCAGCCTCCCGTCAATTCCAAATTCTTCTATGCGTACGCGCTGCGAAGAACCCAGCACAAGCGTAATCCTATTTCCGGTTATCGTTGCCGCGCTTTTCATTCCCATTGTGCCGGTTGACCGTACCAGGGAGCCGTTCGCCGAAACCGGCCTGTCGAGCCGGTACACGAACCCGCTGTCAATAATGGCAAACACGTATTTCTCCGTCGGCAGGAGCGCTGCAACTTTCTTTGCGGGAAGACCCTGGCCCAAAACCGTCCAGTTTTTTCCGGTGTCGGGCGAGGTATAGACCCCGGTGGAGGTAACGACATACAAATCCGTTCCGTACGAGGTGAAAGAACTCACCGTGCCTCCCCATTTCAATGCTATCGCAACCGGATTCCATGAAGCGCCCTCGTCGAATGATTGAATCATTGATTCAACGGCTAACGAATCGATAATGCCGTCCCCTATGGCAACCACGAGGTCTTTCCCGAGCGATGTCATGATCGGAATGCCGGACGGTTTAGGCATCTTCTTCCAAGTAGTTCCGCTGTCTGCAGTGAGGCGCAGGTCCGCACCCGTCTGGACAAGCACTCCGCTGCGGGTGAGGAACAGCTTTCCCAGCTCCGGATATCCGCACATGTCCTTGGGCAAAGTATCGCCGCAGGCCGTCCAGGTTACCCCGCTGTCAATGCTCTTCAGCAAAGTCAACCCGCCTCCCTTCATCATGAATGCGCCGTTTATGACAAGGCCTTCCGCCGCCAGGAGAAAAGCATTATTGTCCTCGGCGGACGGCTGAATTGGAATGGTCCACCCTGCATCAGCCCATACTGATACACAGCCTGACGCACAATAGTAATAGTACTGGTTATCAAATTGATTATATGGGGCTGTATACGAGGCCAAGACGGTGTCTCCGCGGCATCCAAGCACGTTAAATAGATGTGGAGGCATTCCCTGGGAAGAAGATGTCCATTCGGATGTACCCTGCGCCCGGCCGAGTATTCCGTTCCACATGGTGCCGGCAAGCAGCGTGGTGCCCACCCGGCGAAAGCATGTCCATGAGAGAAGCGACGGAAAATCGATTTTCCGGAAGGTTGATCCCATGTCGTCACTCGCCACTGTGCCGGAGTCGGTTTGCATGTAGCAGGTGCCGCCCGATAGGCAAAGCGGCCATTCTCCGTAATCGTATCCCGTATATGATCCCATATCAACTTTGCCCGCGATGCTCCATGTCTTCCCTTTGTCCACAGACCTGATCAGCGAATCGGGGTGTATTGCGACCAGAAGCGTGTCTCCGCTGCGTACCATTCCGGCAACACTGCCATAATTCAAGACCTGGTTCCAGGTTTTCCCGTTGTCCGCTGACCGTGCTATGCAGTTTGCCGTGGCAAGCACAAACTCGGAACTGTACCTGACCAACACGCCGGCGGAACAGAAACCGCCCGGGTATTCAGGGGAACTGCCCAGAGAACTGATGCTCGTCCAGGCGCCGGAGTTGGCGGTTCGCCGGTAGAAGTTGGAGCCGTCAAGTGCGAATACCGTGTCGTGGTCAACTGTGTAGGCCCAGCAGTCCGACAATGTGTCGAATTTCCATGTTTTTCCGGAATCCGATGAGCAGATGAGTTTTCTTGCATAGCCGCAATCCTGCGGAGGGCCAAAGTAACAGATTACAGGTTGACCCCAACACTCGGGAATGACCACACAAAAGGGAATTCCAAGTCCTGCAATCATTTCACTCCCGCATTCTGAAAACGAATACACCTGCCTCTGATAAGAAAACGGCGCGGAAAATACCTGCACCCAGGCCAACGGGGCGGGAGAAGACCGGTAAATGCAGCCATCAGTAGTTCCTGCATACAGATACCCCCGAATTGAATCAATCGAGGAGATTGACGCCTTGGAGAAATCCGGGCCCTGCAGTGAACTCCACGAGGAAACCTGGCCCGCGGAACAAAGTGTCGAAAGAGAAAGAATCAGCCATGTGATGGCGCATCCTAAGATCAGCCTCATATGTTCCTCCCATTGTTTATCGGTATCGGGGATGATGTTCAAAGCCGTTCACGTGCCCCTGGTCTTCAATATATCACCAGACGCACCGCTAATCAAGGGACCCACCAACAAAAGGTTTTCTGTAAGAAAACATGAGGGGACAAGACATCGTCAGGGGAAGACCCACCTTCCGATCCCCTCGATTTCCGGGTTGGCGCCGTTTTTCCACGGGCCGGGATGCCCGGCGATGTACTCGTGAACAGAAAGGCCGAGGGCAAGCGGGATGCGGAGCGCGGCCGGGATGCCGGACTCCTCAACGCTTTGCACCTTTACGGGATCGAAATAGGTGGAGAGATAGTCGAGCAGGGTAAGATTGTTGGCCCCGCCGCCCGACACGCGGATCACTTCGGGCGCCACTGCGTGGCGGTATTCCCGTTTGAAAAACTCGAACGCCGTTCGCGCCGTGAGCGCGGTGAGCGTGGCGATCTTGTCATAGGGGGAAAGCGCGGCGATCAAGGGCGACTGGTAGCTTGCCATGACGTCCTGCAAAAACGCGTGTTTGGGAGAAGGCCGCTGGAACCAATCCTGGGACGCAAGCTCCGTGACACAGGCGTTGTCCACCGTTCCCTTGGCCGCAAACGAGCCGTCCCGGTCGAAGCCGTCGGGGCAACCCGCCTCGCGCGCAGCACGGTCGATGAGGCACGTGCCCGGCCCGATATCGCTGTCGAGCACGGTGGTCATTGCCTGATTGTCGACAATGGTGATATGCGCGATGATGCCGATATTGAGGTACATGGAAACGGGCTCCACCTGCTTTGCGATTTTGACGTTCCCCGGAAACAACGGCAGGTGGCCCGCGGTGCCGGCGAGGATGCCGTGCCGGGGAAAATCGGTGACGACCGGCACGCCCAGGAATGACGCCAGGAGCTGGCCGTCCCCGAGGGACACGTCCCAGCAGCGGGCCTGCTGCGTGTCGTCCACGAAACCGCTGTACAACAGGCACCTGTTCATCACCGCGCAATGGGGATTGCGAATTGACTTGTGAGCATGTGAAAGAACGGCCTTTGCGCATTCCAGAAACAGATAGGAAAGCTTCCGGTCGAGCCAGGCTATTTTTCCCATCTCGAGAGCGGCGGCCGGCGTAAGCGTCACGGTTTCCATGATCTGTTCAACGGAATCGGGATAGGGCAGCACGGCATGCGCCAGCGACTCCCATGCATCGCCTTCAACGGCTATATAGATGCCCTGAATGCCGCTCTGCGGTCCGCCCGCGGACAAAATGAGCATCCGCAGTTTCTTGGTCTTTCTGAGCCTGCCGACGAGGTTCATGTTTGTTTCTCTTTGCGCGCGGCACTGCCGCAGCCGTGCGCTCGACGAAGGCGGGACCGCACAACACGGCCCGGCATCAACCATAAATAATATATGTGAACACCGGCGGCAACTGGGGCGGAAGCGGCTTCAGTGTTGATTGCCAAGAATATTGCGTGGCTGATTCTAATGTTATTTCACATTCATTACCTTCACCGTGTTGCTGAATCCCTTTGCATCCATTCTGCAAATACCCAAAACCGGCATCGCATTATTCCCTTCATTCAATCTCAGGTCATAATAACCCGCCTGCAGTTCTTTATTTACAAGAGTCGACATGAGACGCCCTTTCGCATCGAAAAGGCGAACCCGTACCAAAACGCTGGAATATCCGGCGATGCGCGGCACGGCTATTCGGATGCTGGACAGCCCGGTACTATAGGAAATACCAAACGATGCAGGCGTAGAATTCCTTCTGTCCAAGACCGCCGTTGCCAAGTCATACACCGCCGTTAGTGTTGCATTGCCGCTGGTGAGAACTACCTTTGCGGTCTGGGCAGTCGAATCGACCAACACGGCTGTCCCGGCAGTGATTCTCCATACCACAAAAATGCTTCCGGATATCGCGGGCGCGGTCACCTGCACGGTGTCCCCGTAATTGACTGTCGTGTCTCTGTCGGCAACCGGGGAACCGGTTCCAATAACGTGCGCCAACGACAAGGTATAGGTGATCATGTTCCACTGAGCGTAAAGCATCACATTCGCTGTTCCCATGGAGAACGTTGCACCGACGGCGTAACTCGTGCCGCTTCCGTTTGCAGCAGTGTTCCACCCGGCAAAGGTGGAACCAGTATTCACGAGGCTTCCCGTGTTGCCCAGCACGGTGACCGTAGCTCCCTGCGGATAGCTGTTCGGATCCGTCGGCGCAGTGCCTCCGGTGCTCCCATTGCCGCTGTAGGTCACCGTATAGACATTTGCGACCAAACTCGATAGAATAGCGATTCCGTTAACTGAATATGTAGGCCCGCCTGATGAATAGGTAACGATGGAAGGAATCTCTTGGGCGGTTGAAACGTGCCAAACCCTGTATCTGAGGGTGTCACCCACTGTGGCACCGTCGACTGTTCCGATTTGGGAGTTCTGTCCCCAGACTGTTATGGCGATGGTGCTTCCTGTCCACACGCTAGCTCCCACGCACAAACTGCCGTCAAGCACTCCGATTTCGTCGCCATTCGCTATGGCGGTACCATTTACAGTCGGATGGATGGATGTCTGGACCAGCACGGTCATGTTGTTGCCCGTATTTGTAGTGAAAGTAAAATGAGTCTGGCTGTAAATGGTACCGGCCATTATCAGGGACATGATTGCCGCGCTGCGTGCAACAGTCCTTCCGACTTTTGAAAACGTCATAAGGATCCTCCAGGTTTTTGGACTGATTCTAATCCTCTTCGCAAACGCACTCCTTCAACTGCCCAAACACGTGTCCCCTTTTCCTTACCTGACTATCATTAGCCGCACTTTGCTGTCAAAGGTTTCGGCCTTCATCTGGACGATATACATCCCTGCGCCCGTGGTGGAGCCGTTCCACATCACCGTGTAATGGCCCGCAGCATACTCGCCCGATGCAATCTGGTGCACCAGACGGCCGCTCACGTCAAAAAGATTGATTGCCACATTGTGTATGCCCTTGTTATCATATGGTACGTCAAACATGATTTTCATTATACCGCTGCCGGCCATGCATGTACCATGCACGGCAAATGCCTTGATGAAATACGAGCTCGGAACCGACAGGCTTCCCAGGAATACTCCATTGTCGCTGTAGGACATTTTTGCAAGCGATTTCGATCCGCTTTCGCTGAATTCCAAAGGACACTCTTTCGATCCGTCCCACAGCTTCAGAGTAATTGTCTCACCTTTCGTGAGGCCATCCTTGATTTTCTTCTGGGAATTTTTGCCCCATACCGAGAACGCAGTCGCGCCCTTCATGACGACTCCCGACCCGACCAGGCTGCCTTGGTCGTCATACGCCCCCACTTCAGATCCATCCGCGGCCGGCTTGCCGTTCAGCGACACATCAGTCGCCAGTATGGTAGCGCTAACGCCTGTGTTCTTGCTGAGCACATAATGCTTGGCTAGAGGAAGGGCGATGGTTTTGTCGGCAGTCACTCCCTTCTTAGCCACTCCTGCGTCCGGATACGTGAGCGCGGCCGCCTGGTTCATGTAGCTCATGTACCCTTGGCCCGGGTTCATCATGCCGATATTGTTTATCGAGTACTCGGGCCAGTACACGTCTCCGTTGTTGTCCTTCACTATGGTTATCTGGGAAGTTATGCCCGCCAAAGCGGTCGTGACGTCCATGGAGGACTGCGGCAGATAGGCGAACATGTTCCATCCTGCTCCAAGCGAAATGGGCGTTGTAGAAACATTGTAAGGAGCGCCCGGTATCGCGATTGTGTCAAGCGTGTCCGTGTAGAGCTGGTACCCCTGCCCGGTTGCCACGCTTCCTATGGTATTGACGCCATAGAAAGGCCAGTAGACCTGTCCGCTGTTGTTCTTTACAAGCACAATGCCCGGCAGGCTGCCGAATATCGTGGCGCATGAGGAATCCATCGGCTGCATGTTAAAGGAGATCATGTTCCAACCTACGTTCGCAGTCACGGATTGCGGCGGCATAGTGACAAAATCTGACGCAGCAGACCATGGGCTCGTGCCCGCAGTGTTGGCCGCATTTATCTGCCAGTAGTAAACCGTGTTATTTGACAGCCTTGTTATCTGTTGAGAGGTTCCCGTCAGACCGGTGAAACTGTAGACTGTGGATGAAAAATCAGGGACTGTTGATATCTGCAACCCGTATGATGTTGCCCCGGTCGAGGCATTCCAGGTGAGAATCGGACTGGTGGAAGTTTCCGTTGCGCCGTTTATTGGTGAGGCTATAGTCGGCGTCAACGGGGTAGCAACAATGGTCGTGAAGTTGAACGTGTCCGAATATCCGCTGTAACCACCCGCGTTCTTCGCACCCACGCGCCAGTAGTACTGCGTGTTATTCAACAGGCTGACGGCCACCG
>Ga0181527_1000963_pt1 | contig 31111 bp, 32 predicted proteins | sample PEATcosm2014_Bin_30_FD_119762 | JGI IMG/M metagenome (GOLD analysis project Ga0181527, IMG submission 119762) | Peatland microbial communities from MTU Mesocosm Facility, Houghton, MI, USA - PEATcosm2014_Bin06_60_metaG | ecosystem: Environmental > Terrestrial > Soil > Wetlands > Peat | place...
GTAATTGGGGCAGAGGGCAAGCCAACCGGTAGATTCAAGAGAGAAAAATAACGCACTGGAGTTGGTCCTCAGTTTCCGGACTGCCAACGCCTCCCGAACCGGCCTGGTCGCTTCCCAGAACGCAGGTTCGGGGACACTAGCGACATCCCCGGACTTATATTGTAGCTGCCAAGTAGAAATGTCATATTCCCGGCCATTAGAACTGTCACGTTCGAAGGATGGGTTGGATCAGGATGAGCAAACAGTCAGCGCCACACCTCTGCCCCGAGACATATCTCCATTGGTATACTTCCGCTGAGTGCCAATAGCCTCACCTGCTACGTCGTCTTGGGTTCTGTGCGTCCAGTAATGTGCCGATCAGAACTATGGGGACATCATCGCAGTAATTGAAATGCAACCGCAATCCGACAGGCTTGAGGAACGTAGCTCCACAGAACTCACACTCATATCGTTGCTGGGAGCGCGAGTAACAGCGTTGCCAATACTTCTTGATCGATTCTGAATCAGGCCGAACTAGCTCCCAGCCTTTCGCTTGCTTTGCTCTGATCGCGGTTTTTACCGGCTCACGCGCAAGCGGAGGCGTCTTTTTCTTTCCAACGCTCTGCTGGCCGCCGCCCGCTTGACCCTGGATTGCAGGCACCTGCGGCAACCTGCGGCCTCGGTGAACCCTCCAGAGGTGTGTTTGTAGCCTGTCACGGCGCACTGGTGAAGAACAGTGCGGACAGGGCACTAGCTGACGGGCTTCGGGACGCAGCAACCGGGTTCCGCTGCCAGCAGGTGCTAATGTCTTCGACTTCCTTTTCCGCTTCTTTCGATGACCTAAGCCCTTAGGTATCGTCCGTGGAGGCTCTGGTTTCCATCGCGCCCCCGAGAGTGGGTGAACCGGCTTAATCGCGTGCGGGCTGGGCACAAAAAACGCCGCCGGCAGTAAGCCCGAGACAGCAGCGGGCACCGGAAATACCGGCGCTGCACTCGCCCCCAATTTGTTAGTGTCAGATGCCCCATTTTGAGTCGATACCATTCCGTCGCCGCCGCAACGTGTGCAGTTGGGGCTCATTCCGCCGCAGGCGCAATCATGGAGAGGCATGTGTCACGCAGCGGAATTCTGCCCCGTTCTCCGCCCACGATCAAGGGAAATCGGCATTTCCCGCAGCCAGACTCCGCAGCGGCGGAGCTATATCGATTGCGAGCCACCCTCAACATCTATCGCTGAAGCACGCATCCCCGGTAGAACAATTCCGTACTTGAGATCGAGAAATGCCTGCAGCTCAGTCGGTAGGGCTTCTGCCAGCTCCTGCCAGGTCAGGACCTTGCAACGCAACCGCAGGTCGGACACCAGGATGCAACGCATTATTGCGTACCACGCTTCGAGCAGATCTGGTCGGCGAGCATCAAGTAGTACACAGAAACTCGATCCGGTTGCATGCGCCGCAAGAACATTTCTGATCAATTGGTACGAAACATATCGCTCGCCCGCGACGGGTAGTAGCCTACTGTCGAACACCGCCTTGAAATCCCGATAGCGCTCGACTACCAGCTTCAATTGAGTTTGAAAGTCCGATTCCGTCAGCTTGGATTCCAGCAGCAAACTGCCGAGCTTCATGTCAACTTCCGTACGATCGGTGCCGTTTACTAGTGGAACATGAGCTTTGAATCCAAACTCTGGCAGGGCACCATTTTCAATTCCCAAAAGGCCGCGAAGATCGCTGCGTTCCAGAATCTCCGGGAAACAGAAAACGTTCATTAACAGTGCGTCGGAACTGTTACAGGAATCGAGTTCTCTCCAGGGGCGGGCAGCCCGGGGAAGCGCCCTGCTGGCATGGCTGTGCACCTTTTCGAGACGCTTGCGCCATTCCACTTTGTCGAGGATCGCGGAATAACTCCGATCGAGAAAATTACCGTGCTTCTGCCCGTTTTCGTACGGTTCATAAACGGTCACTGGACACCCGCCGAAGCTGGTTACGTGCGGCGCGCCGCTATGAGCGGCAAACGCCGCGTTACGAGCAGCGAGTTCACGCCGCAATGTCAATGCATATTTCAGCGCGGCAGTTGTCGAAATCTCCGTTTGCGCCATTGCAGTCAATTGTATCCCGCGCACCGAGGGTCAATCGCCGAGAGCGCCTTCGGTTGAGTAGACTCTATTCTCCCCCGTTCAATTCCGAGCACGGCTGCTCCCGCGAAGCGGTAAAATCCGACACACAAAACGCCTTTGTCCTGCAGCCATAAACATGGAAGAGAAAAAGTGCCGGTATTGCACCGAGAAATTCCGTCCCTCTAGGTACCACCCGGATCAGCAAGTCTGCAGCTCAGGAGATTGTCAACGCCGCCGACGCACAGCCTACCATCGGAAGAAACTCGTTGAAGATCCCCTTTATCGAGAGCAATGCCGCGACAGCCAGAAAAAGTGGCGCGAAAATAATCCTTATTATATGAAACGCTATTGGGCAAAGCGGCGATCTGACGACCGTGTCAGTGCTAAGAGGTCCAACCTCACGCGTGAACTGCGCCAACTCCTGAAAATGGTAAAGAACAACGTGGCTGTCGATCTTCGGGCGCTTGATGCAAGCATTTGGCTTGTTTCTCCAAACGGGCTATTAAGTGAAAAGAACAGCCTTGGTTCCGCCAAGATCATCATCATGCTGGGGGCTTCGCACTCTTCAGGCTAGGGTCAAGTCAGTAAAGAACATCTCTTTGAACCTGGGTTACCGTCCGTCATATAACTACTGGTGTCAGGAGAATCCAGCATTGGGCGTTAAGGCGGTCGCCTGCCGGATGACCCCGCCGGTCAGCGATCCGCCGGAGCAGCGGTAACTCTGATGGTCGCCCCGGTTCCCATCGCGTGAAATCCGCCCTTTCAGACGATTGGCAGCAATGGAAGAAACGGGACGACCACAAACTTCATCACCGCAACCCGGTCCTGGCGCGACCCGCGTAGTGGAATACGTCCGCATGTCTACCGAGCACCAACAGTACTCTACAGAGAACCAACGGAAAGTCATTCAGCAATATGCCGAGAGCCGAGGCATGATCATCGTGCGGACCTACACAGATGCGGGCAAGAGCGGCCTTCGAATTGACGGTCGAGATGCTCTGAAAGAGTTGATCCGTGATGTAGAGAACGGCCAAGCGGATTTCAGTGCAATCCTTGTCTACGATGTCAGCCGTTGGGGGCGATTCCAGGATGCTGACGAGAGCGCCTACTACGAGTACATCTGTCGACGCGCAAAGATCGGAGTGCACTACTGCGCCGAGCAATTTGAAAATGACGGTAGCCCTATTTCGACGATTGTCAAAGGCGTGAAACGGGCGATGGCCGGTGAGTACAGCCGCGAGCTTTCCGCCAAGGTCTTTATTGGGCAATGTCGCCTTATTGAGCTCGGAGTCCGCCAAGGTGGCTCGCCCGGGTTCGGACTTCGTCGGATGCTGCGAGATGTGAGCGGCCAGCACAAGGGAGTTCTTAACCGAGGAGAGCAAAAGAGCATTCAGACAGACCGGGTCATTCTTGTTCCGGGACCACCGGAGGAAGTGGAGATCGTTCGTTGGATGTACCGCATGTTCGTCGAAGAGAGAATAGTCGAATCGAAACTGGCAAAAATGTTGAACGAACGCGGTGTTACCACCGACTTGGGGCGGCCCTGGAGTCAAGGCACGATCCACCAGATTTTGACGAACGAGAAGTACGTTGGCAACAACGTTTACAACAGAGTCTCCTTCAAGCTGAAGAAAAAGCGTGTTTTAAATCCTCCTGAGATGTGGATTCGCAGCGATGCAGTATTCGAATCAATCGTCCCAGCTGACTTATTCAGCAAGGCGCAGCACATCATTGCCGAACGCAGTCGCAAATATACCAATGGCGAATTGCTCGACCAGTTGCGTACTTTGTTTGAGCGCCAAGGCAGACTCTCTGGTCTTCTGATCGACGAGACTGACGGTATGGCGTCCAGTTCGGTTTATCGCAGCAGGTTTAGCAGCCTGATCCGAGCATACGGATTGGTCGGGTACACCCCCGAGTGCGATTACGAGTTCATCGAAACAAACCGTCAACTGCGCCTGATGTATCCCAAGGTCATTGCCGATGTCATTGACAACATTCGCCACCTTGGAGGTGCTGTGAGTTGTGACCCCGTCACTGACTTGTTGGTGGTGAATGACGAATTCACTGCAGCTCTCGTAATTGCCCGATGTCGCCAGAGGGACTCGGGAGCATTTCGATGGCTAATTCGCTTCGATGCCGGCTTGAGCCCAGACATAACCGTTGCGGTGCGAATGGCCGCTGACAACCAGAACCCTTTCGACTACTATCTCCTGCCTAGTCTTGACGTGACCTTTGAAAAACTGTTGCTCGCCGAAGACAACGCAGTCAGTTTGGATACATATCGCTTTGCCAACCTCGATTTCTTTTTTGGCATGGCCCAACGCGCTCGGATACCAGAGGCTGCATGAACGATACGGCTCCGATCGTCCAGATGATCCCCGTAGATCAAATAAATGTCCTCAACCCGCGGAGCCGGAATAGGGTGGCCTTCCAAGGCATCGTGGCCAATATTTCCAGTCTTGGCCTCAAGAAGCCCATTACCGTCGCGCGGCGGACCGAACCGACAGATGGTAAACCATACGACCTGGTGTGCGGCCAAGGTCGCCTTGAGGCTTTCATGGCGCTCGGCCAAGCTGAAATTCCTGCAATTGTGAAGGAAGCATCCAGGGAGGAGTGCTTCTTAATGAGCCTGGTAGAAAACATTGCCAGGCGCCAAATCCGCCCGCTGGAATTGCTCAGAGAGATCGACAGCCTTAAGTCGCGAGGATACAACACAAGTGAGATTGCGAAGAAGATTGATGTTACGAAGAGCTATGTTATGGGAATCACACACCTGTTGAAGACCGGCGAAGAGCGTCTTCTTCACGCCGTCGACAAAGGCCGGATACCGCTGTCGGTTGCGATGCAGATCGCGAATGCTGATGAGGACGGCATTCAGCAAGCCCTCTGCCAGGCTTATGAGGATAAGACCCTCCGGGGCCGCAAGCTCCTCACTGTCCGTCGCATCATAGACCTGCGCAAAGCCAACGGCAAGCGTTCGACCCCTGGTGTCCGACGTAGAAATAATGGCTTGCAATCAGCCGAGTCGCTGGTCCGTGTTTATCGTCAAGAAGCCGACCGGCAAAAGCTGCTGGTGAAGAAATCGCAGCTGACGGAGCATCGACTGCTGTTCATCGCATCCGCTCTGAGAAACCTGTTTCGTGATGAGAACTTCATCACGTTGTTGCGAGCTGAAGGACTGGAGTCGCTCCCGGCTTACCTTGCGGAAAGGATTCAGATCACCGAAAGGGCTTGAATATGGCTAAGCAGGTGTCCCTCGCCTTTAATTCCCACGGGGTGGTGGTGCCGATCACAAACATCCTGCCGCTCAAGCAGGTAAATCCTGTAATGCGGTCCAGCCAAAAGTACCAACAAGTCCTGTCTTCCGTCCGCGAAGTTGGTGTAATCGAACCCCTGATCGTGTTCCCGAACAACAACCAACCGGGCACATATCTATTGTTAGACGGCCATGTGCGGCTTGAGGTCTTGAGGCAGATTGGCGAAACCCAAGCTCGGTGTCTAATTGCGACTGACGATGAAACCTACACGTACAATCGCCGCGTAAACCGGATGGCCACGATTCAGGAACACAATATGATTCTGAAAGCGATTCGGCACGGAGTCTCGGAAGAACGAATCGCCAAGGTATTGAGAGTAGATGTGGCTACCATCCGGCAGAAGCGGGACCTGTTGAATGGTATCTGCAAGGAGGCGGTCGAAATCCTCAAGAACAGACACGTGTCGCTTGGAGTATTTTCCTTTCTGCGGAAGCTAAAATCAATGCGTCAGATCGAGGTGGCCGAACTTTTGGTGGCAACAGGGAACTTCTCGGTGCCGTATGTAAACGCCCTCCTGGCCGCCACCCGCCCCGACATGCTTGTCGATCCTGACAAACACAAAGTAGTCGAAGGCCTGACACCGGAACAGGTCGCGAAAATGGAAAAAGAGATGGAAGTGTTGCAACGTGACCTAACCCTGATTGAGGAATCTCATGGAAACCAAGTCCTCAATTTGGTCCTCGCCCGCGGCTACATCGCGAAGTTACTCGGCAACGGTCGAGTTGCACGCTACCTTGGCCAGCATCACGCAGACATCTTTCGCGAATTGCAGTCGCTATCTGAGAGTTCCTCGCTGGCGAGCTGAATCTAGGTAGCCATCCGAAGCATTCCCCGAGAAGATTCGATGCGCGGCACATCGTCGTCAGTCGAACCAGGGATGTTAAGGGGGCAGCAGGCCTTGGTGGTCGGAACGTCCGGTACCACGCGATTATGCCCCGATTGTCAGGACGTGATTCGACTGATTCACGGCCATTGATCCGTAGGGGAATATACCTCCGGTCACCGCGAACAGCGCTATATTTGCAAGTGAGAGCTGTCAGTAACGTCTTGCCTCATGTGATGTCCCCTCTGGAGGTCGCAGCATTCCTTTGTTAACGGCTCGAGTCAGCCAGTTCAGAGTATATCCAGTCTTACGTCGCACCCACGGTTTCCAGAGTTCACGTGGGCGCAATTCATTCCACTGGTGTATATATTTCTCAGCGCGAGCGAGTTTCTCTGTCCGTTCCTTTTGACGATTCGCTCGGACGGCGATAGTGGCCGTAGTCCTGGAGCCACAGATTTGAGAACAGTAGATCTGTTGCCTCTTGGTCCGTTTCAGATAGTAGTTATTACATCGGGGACAGAATCCGAGTAGCTCCCACTCGGGGTTTGTAATTAGCCGCATGAAGTGCCTTAGAGCAATTTCCTTTGGCTGCATGAGGTCGCTGCTGGGTGCGCCAGGAAACCATTCGAGATACGCTCTGCCCGTCCCGGTTAAGCCAAGGATTACTCGGCCATTCATGGCCCGGGTCCTGAACTCGCGATTTTCGTCAAAGAGCTTGTACAGATTTGGTCCAGATTTCCTCCACAGGTCGACCAGACGCCGCAACTCTGGCCCGCTTTCTAAGTAAACCTTTGCGAGCCCTGTATGACGGGAGGGGGTCAAGAGCTCAACGACAGCCTCCATATTGGCTTTGGAGGTAAGGGGATCAGGCTCAAGCCCGAGGCGTAATTTCATAAACGATTTTCGGCGTGCCATAAAAATATTGTTAGCATGAACAGTATATACCAGCAAACCGAATTATCAACCTTTCGAGAAATGCCCGTGGCATGTTCTGTGTGGAGGTTGACATGGCCAGTCAGTCACAAGCTCTTTACCCTGCACGATCGTCACAACCACTGTCGATCGTCTACGCGGGCGTAGATTCTCTGCACGCGTATCCCCGCAACGCTCGAACCCACTCCAAACACCAGATCCGCCAGATCGCCGAGAGCATCAAGGAGTTCGGCTTTACCAACCCGGTCCTCGTGGATCGCAACAATACGATCGTCGCCGGGCACGGCCGCGTGCAGGCGGCCGAGATATTGGGCATGAAGGAGGTGCCTATTCGCTGTGCCATCTACACTCGCAAGTCGTCTGAGGAGGGCCTCGAACAGGCATTCAACTCTCTCCAGGCGCAGCGTGAAGCCTGTGAAGCCTACATCGCTAGCCAGAAACACGAGGGCTGGACGGCAATCTCGAAAATCTACGATGACGGAGGCTTCTCAGGCGGCAATATCGAACGCCCTGCATTGCAAGAACTGCTGAACGATATCGCCGCTGGTCAGATCCAGACGGTTGTGGTTTACAAGGTCGACCGCCTCACACGGTCACTCTCTGACTTCGCGAAGATCATTGAGGCATTCGACGCGAAGGGCGTCAGCTTCGTCTCCGTCACCCAGCAGTTCAACACCACGACCTCCATGGGGCGCTTAACGCTGAACGTCCTACTGTCTTTTGCTCAATTCGAGCGAGAGGTGACTGGCGAGAGAATCCGCGACAAGATTGCTGCCTCCAAGCGTAAGGGTATGTGGATGGGTGGTGTTGTGCCGCTCGGGTACGATCTCAAAGACCACAAACTGTTCGTTAATCCCAAAGAGGCAATCATTGTCCGTGAAATATTCACCGCGTATGGGCGCCTCGGCTGCGTTTCGAAGCTCCGGGCTTATCTTGCGAAGAAAAAGATTCGGAGCAAGGTGCGTATCTCGGCTGAGGGACGAAGATCAGGGGACGTCCCCTATTCGCGCGGTGCTCTCTATGAAGTGCTTAAGAATCAAGTGTATATCGGCAGGATCACTCACAAAGGAGATTCCTATCCAGGGCAGCATGAGGCCATCGTCGACCAAGCTCTCTGGGAACGGACCTCAGCCCTTCTGGCCACCCAAAACAGAGGTCGCCGACAAACCGGCGGCAAAGTTGATATGAGCATGTTGACTGGTCTGCTCTACGACGCAGATGGAAATCGCTACACTCCGACCCACGCGGTGAAGGGCGGCAAGCGCTATCGGTACTACACGTACCAAGCGGCGATTCAGAAGCGGGCCCTGCCCTCCCAGTTTAACCGTCTCCCTGCGAAGGAGGTTGAACAGTTGGTTGTCTCACGCATCGCCAAGTTGTTCGATTCGCCGGAAGAGCTGATACAGGCCGTCGCCGATATGGAAACTGCGATCCGGGACTTAAAACGACTCACGACCGCCGGGCGGGATTTGGCGAGATCTTGGGATAAGCTCTCTCTTAAGGAATCAGGCAGTAAAATTCGCAGCCTCATCGTGCGGGTGCTCGTTCGCGAGGCAGTCCTCGAGATCGAGGTCTCACCCGAGGCGCTCGAAAGAATGCTACTGCTGCCAGAGTTGCGCAGTACGGAATCCGGCAGCATGCCCCCAAACCGTTCTCTGCCAAATTCCCTGCTAACAGGGAAAAATACAGGGAATTTCGCCGAATTTGGCCCGTCTAAATCGACTCTTGTTGCGGTAGGTCTCTCATTTCATTTAAGTTCTGAGCCCAATCGCCAATTTCAGAGTTAAATCGAACAGGGAATTATCACGGGCGTATCAGGGAATTAGATTTCCCTGATGACGGGTTGCAGCAGATCGTGGTTCAGCTCGACCTGGCCAGCAAGGCTAACCAGTGACGCTTATGATTGGCACCAACAGCAGCACGGCCTCGGTGACCGCCAAATTGCTCCACCTCTTCCCAGCAAACTCTTCCCAGCAAACTCTTCCCAGCAAACCAGAGAATCCATGCGTCCATTTGGGGCTACTTCTCCGTTTGTTCGCTCATTCGCCGATGGCTCCGAGCGGCGTAGGTCAGAGGCTTAGCCCCAAAGGGCCGAACGGCGCAGCCTACTTCTTGATGGGAAGTAAACCGGCGCGCAGCTCTGCGTCTGTCATAGGCTTCAGCGGCAGAGGCCCGTTGTCGGGAACACCCACTTCAGCCGCGTTGAGCAGCATGGCGACCATGACGTAGGTTCCACTTAACACGATCAAGTCTACCGTTTGTTGCTCGCCCAGCATGGTCTTGATCCGGTTGAAGCTGGTGCCACTGACCTTGTGACCCAGAGACAATTCGAGGCAGAACTGGTAAAGGGCTTCCTCGTCGGCCGCCATCTTTGCCGGCCGCTTCCCCTCTTTCAGATCGGCGGCGATCGACTCAGAAAGGCCTGCCTTCATTGCAATCGGATAGTGAGCCCACCATTCGTATTGTGCCGTGGCGAGTCTTGCCTGTATGAGGATCGCAAACTCGTTCAGCCGTTTCGGGACGGAGGTACCGAAGCGAAGATAATCCAGCAGGTGAAACGCCCGCGTCGCCATCTCTGGGCTGCGCAGCAGGACGTTATACGGACCTCCGATTCCGGCGCTTGAGACCTTGAGGATTTCTTGAGCGAGCGCCGCCTGCTTAGGATTGAGTTGCTCGGTTGTTAATTGTGGGAAACGCATTGCCTTGCTCCATGATCAGGTGATCGTCGCCCTAACTCAAGGACATCGAACGCAGCCGTTCGAATGCGCCTTCATACCACAGCCTGTGATGTCCGAGCTAGTAGGCAACTCCATGATGAACGATCCCCAAACGTTTTCTATCCTCGTGCGTTAGACCCCAATCCGCACATCCGGATTGAGAAGCACCTACCATGTCTGATCAACTCGGCGATTAATTTCACTCTACTGCTATCAATACCGGTCATTTATGATGTAGCGTGCTTACCCCCTTTAAAGGACTTGCCTATGGTGAACCCGCCGTCAATGATGACGCACGAACCCGTTATCCAGGACGCCTGGTCAGACACAAGAAAAGCGACCAGGTTCGCCACATCATCCGGCCGACCCAACCTACCGATAGGGTGAGCCTCGCGTCTGCTCTCCCACATTTCATCGGGTGATTCGAATCCGAAGTTTCGGTAGTTGTTTGCTACTATGCTTTCAATCATGGGCGTCCGGCATGTACCGGGCCCAATGGCATTGACCCTGATCTTGTCGGGACCGTAATCGAGAGCCATCGCCTTAGACAGCTGAATCACCGCTGCCTTGGAAGTGCAATAGATAGGCACCCGGTTGGAAACCACGATTCCCCAGGCGGAAGCAAGATTCACGATCGCGCCGCCCGCGAGGCGCATGAGCGGGATGATATATTTGCACGTCAAGAAAATGCCCTTGACGTTAATGTCCATTACTTTGTCGTATTCGTCCTCATCCGTGTCCGCCACTTTACCGGTTTTGTTCTGATGAACCCCGGCGCAATTGACCAGGCAGTCAACCTTCCGGTACTTTTCTTTAATGATTGCGACGGCTTTTTTTATGTCGTCCGCCAGCCGGACATCCACTTTAGTAAAGTCTGCTACTCCACCGTTCTCGCCAATCGTTTTGGCAAGAGCCTTGCCTTGTGTTTCCGCAACGTCCCACAACACTACCTTGGCTCCTTTCTTCGCCAAGAGCTGGGCTGACTCGCTACCAAAGCCGGATGAGGCACCCGTGATTACCGCTATTTTTTCGTCGAACTCAGACATTCCGATGGTCCTTTCTACAGGGAATAAACTGCACTTCTGACATTCTTCATATTTCCGAAACAGCTATGCGCCTACACTGACGACCACGTCATGCTTCTGCAGTCGCTTTATCAGCTCTCTGCAATCGCTGTCCGTGGGCGGCCTTTGTCCCGCCAACTCGTAGTGCCTTCCCAGCCCGTAATACTTCGACTCTCCGAGTCGATGGTAGGGCAGGAGGTGAACTTCCCGGACGCCGATGTGTGAAGCGAAATCGACGATTCCTTGTAACTCCTGGATAGAGCCGTTGTAACCGGGAACTACCGGAACGCGTATAACGACGGTCGCTTTGTTCGTCGCAACCATGCGTTGGGCATTCGCCAATATGAGGTCGTTTGGAACTCCGAGAACCTTGGCATGTAAAGCTCGATCCATGATCTTGATGTCCAGCAAAACCAGATCAGTATTCGTGATAATCGGGTAAAGAAGCTCCCATGTTTGATGGGCCGTGGTCTGAATCGCGGTATGAAATCCTCTGCTCTTGCATGCACGGAGCAGGGCAGCGCAAAACTCGGGCTGCGCGGCGGGTTCGCCCCCCGATAACGTGATCCCTCCGCCGGATCGTTCATAGAACAAGCGATCCTTCTCGAGTATCAACAAGATTTCTCCTACCGTAGCCTTCATGCCGACAACTTTCATTGCATCGGCAGGGCACTCTTCCGAGCAACGTCCACACATGTTGCAGGCGTCCCTGTCTAAGCGGATCTCACCATCCGACTCGGTGATGGCCGTTGTGGGGCATATGCCGGCGCAATGGAGGCAGTGTGCGCACCTGTCGCGAAAATGCTCGATCTCCGGCGCAAGTCTCTGGGACTCCGGATTTGCGCACCAAGGACAGCGAATAGGACAGCCTTTCACGAACACTGTGGTACGGATACCGGGACCGTCGTGGATGCTGTAGCGCTGTATGTCGAAAATTACTCCTGCTTCTTGAGCTATCATTGTTTCCAACATCGCTAGCTCCACACAGCCTGCGGTCTTAGCCGATTGAATGAGGAGAGCCCTCACGTTATTTTGCATCTAGCATAACCTCGATACTAGATCGCAAGATGTTCAGTTCGAGCGATGATATCGTTTTGGATTTCCTGCGCCAGCTCGACAAAACGAGCGCTATAACCCGATACCCTTATGATTAGGTCACGATATTGTTCAGGGTTCTTCTGTGCTGCCCTCAGTGTCTCGACCGAGGCGACATTGATTTGAACTTCAAAACCGCCAAGATCCGTAAGATAGGTTTTCAAAAGCGCTGCAAACTTATTCAAGGACCCCTGTGATTCCAATGCGGCGGGCGTGAACTTCATGTTGAGAACATTGCCTCCTCCGCAGCGCATATGATCGAGCCTGCCCGCCGACAGGAGCACTGCAGTCGGGCCTTCTAAATCGGCGCCGTTGGTTGGGGAAATCGAGTCCGAGATGGGCGCCTTCGCCCGCCGTCCATCCGCGGTAGCCCCGGTCCTCCAGCCGTGCGGGACAGTCGAAGAAAGAGTGAACAGCCCACCGACGAAACGTCCGCCGCGCCAAGTGGGATATTGCTGCACCTCATCATGAAACAGGTCGGTGATCAGCTTGACCATGGCATCGGCCTCGCTGAGATCGTTCCCGTACTTCTGTGCCTTCAGCAGGAGTTGGCGAACGCGTGCACCGTCGAACCCTTCGAAATCGCTATTGAGGGTACGGTTCAACTCCTCCATCGTGAGCTTGTGGTCGTCAAACACGCATTTCTTAATAGCCGAAAGAGAATCGCCTGCTGTTGCCGCACCAGCCCCGAAAGGCGTGGTCCAATGGTAGCGAGCCCCGCCGGAGGTGATGTCAGAACCCTTGGCAATGCAATCGGGAATCAGAATCGAGGCGCAAATGTGAGGAGTGAGCTCTTCCTGTACCATGTCGATGACGTTGTCTTCGATCACCAGCAGATGTACAAAATGGGCCATCTGCTTCTTAATGGCTTCCATGACGTCATCGAATTTGGTGAAGCTCAAGGGATCCCCGCTCTCAAGTCCTAACTGAACTCCCGTGATACGGTCCACCCCGTTATTGATGGCCATATCCACAATTCGCGACAAGTTGAAGTATCCGCCGTTGTTTCTGCCGAAGGCGCCGATCACGGAGGGCTCGACACAGCCCACCATCCCGTAATCCCGCGCCTCTGTGAGCGGGATGCCGAGGGCAAGAAGGCTGCTGATCACAGCCCGGTCGCCGAAGAGAGCCGGCATGCCGCCTCCACCTTGGATCACTTCGCAGGCCCGTAGAAGAAGTTCATGGGGCGTGTTGCCGTGGACCCTCATGGTGAACTGTGGCTGCGCCAACTTAACGTGCTTCTGTGCGTTCAGCATAAGGAACGACAGCTCGTTGGTCGCATCGAGCCCGGCGCCCGTTTGGCCACCGATAATGACGTTTTGGGTCATAGGCCATCCGGCGTGAACGTGAGCCGCCTCGGCGTCCCAAACCTTCACCAGCTCATTGATCTTTATCCACAGACAATCCAGCAACTCTTGACAGTGATCGAGTGGCTCGCCGTGGAGAGCGAGCTCTTTCTGAAAGTATGGGTATAAATGCTGATCAAGGCGTCCCATCGAAATGGAGTTGCCATTGCCTTCGATCTGAATGGCGAGCTGCAGGAACCAAACTGCCTGAATGGCCTCCCAGAAATCACGGGCGGAATTTTCCGGGACCCGGTCACACACGTCGGCAATCTTCAGCAACTCATTCCGCCGGTTCGGATCCTGGCAGAGGGTCGCCTGGCGGCTTGCCTCCGCAGCATAGCGATGAGTAAAACTGATCAGGGCGCCGCAGATGATTTCGGCCGACTGCCAGAAAATGATGCGCTTGATCTGGGCCGGATCGGCAGGATCTGCTTCAGCCAACTTAGCAGCGATCTGGTTTCGCGTCTCGCGCAATCCGTTCCTGAGGACGGAGGGCGAATCGTAAATCATGTGCCCGAATGAGCCCCGCTCAAATAGATCCAGGGTGAAAACAAAGCTGCTTCTCGCCTTTTTGACTTCCTCAGGCAAACTCGCCCATACCTTATCGAAGACCGTTTTTCCCCGCCAGTAGGGAATCACAGAAAGTATTTCCTGCTTCACCTGCTCGGAAATCGACATCTTGTCTTGCGGCCGAGTATCAATTTCGTCCAACTCGCTTTCAAGCCAATGCACACCCCACTCCGGGAACACCGGACCTGCCCTGCGGCAGGAAGCATGGTTCCCTACGATCAGCTCTCCCTCATACACGTGAATGGTCATGGACTCGAGCACGGCTTTCAGAGCAAGCGCACGCCGAATCGGCGTTGGCTTGCCTTCGCTTTCCCGATAGGACTTTGTGACGATGACTGCTCTCTCACTACATACGGATGTGTCCGTCGCGACCAAGGCTTGTCGCAGCATCCGAATTCTGTCAGTCGCAGGTATGTTACCTACGAAGGCGCAAGTTGCTGTCACGATGATCACCTCCGATTGCGCTGTGCTCTATTCACGGCCGCCAGTTCTACTTGCTCCGCGGTTGAAGACCGTTGGTCGACATGTTGGATCAACAAACTACCTCGACTTTCAGGTCCGCCTGCCTGAGCGATTCGACTACGCGCTGCACGGATTCCTTCGTGGGTGGCTGAAGCTCAGCGAGGGGATATCCTTGTGTGCCTGGGTAACGATAAGCGCCCGCTCAATGCGCAGTTTCGGCATACGTACACTGGCCAAAATCCTTGAGCGTAGAGCTTGGTCCATCGACTTCCTCGCTTTCCTGAGTACTGGAATGCCCAAACTTCTCCGCCGACGTCCGCACCTACGCGCCCCCCAGAGAGAACCATCCTGATCTTCGCCTCCGAGAGCTGCGCGTCAGGAGCTTACGCCCGGCTGCGACATCGTTGCCGGTGCCTGGCAGAAAGCCCGCCGTCCTCTCCAGCCAGAGTCGGCGCAATCTCAGCCATTCGTTTTCACCGCGCTTACCGTACTGCGACGAACGTGAGCCCTTGTGACTTCCTCGGCACCCCCGGGATCGTGGTCCGCAATTTTTTGAAAGATGCGGCGATGCTCTTCGCACAGAAGGTCCATCTCGTCCAAGTGCGACACGATCTTTCTTCTGGAACAGAGGTCGAACACTCGAACCGATTCGATCTGCTTGGCGATGTAATCGTTCTTGGCTGCCCTCTGTATCAGGATGTCGAACTGCTCGCAGGCTTCCACCATGGCCGGGATATTTCTTGCTTTCGTGCAGGCCTCGATCTTCTGAACCGAGCGCAGCAACTGCTCCACTTCCTCGGGGCTGGCCTTCATGGCAGCCAATCTGGCTGCGACACCCTCAAGCGCCGAGCGCGCGAGTCGAATCTCGATAATCGAATTCATGATGTCGTTACAGATATAGGTTCCGACCCTAGGCCGCGTGACGACTAAGCCTTCCTGTTGCAGGAGACGCAAGGCTTCCTTTACGGGCGTCGTGCTGATGCGAAATTGGTGAGCGACCTCGCGCTCCTTCAAATGAACCCCGGGCTTATATTTTCCCTGCAAGATCGCCTCTTTCAGCTCTTGGTAAACGACGTCTCTCACCGAGCGGGTCTGTGATGCGATTTCTGCTGCGGTACTAATGTTGCACCTTCCTAGTTGGGGGTAAGCGCCACGCTTGACGCTTCTGATATATCAGATATCTCGCCCTCAGTCAATCTTCTTTTTCCAGAGGCTCTCTTCCCGGTCCGGTTTCGTGCCCGGCTGCGGTTTCGCACATCACCCCAGGCAAGGCGCACCTACCTCGGCTCACGCCCGGGAACTTTCACCGCCGCTGCGGTTGTCGCACGACCCGGGATTGAAAGCGCATCTGTGAAACTGCGTCTGGTACCGACTAGCGATGCGCCCGCCGATATTCTGTGAGGCGTTCGGACCGCTGAGTAACCAGCCCTATTTTGCTGGGAACAAGGCGCACCGGAACGGAAACGCTCCTGCACAATCTCACCTGCGGAGAGAGGCGTCGGCAACCGTGAAAAGCCCAAAAGCATTGAGTCGAAACTGGCGAACAGCCTCGCAAACTAGCGGCCATAAAGGACTGGTCACATCACGCCATGACCTCCATCATAGACAATTTGGCGGGGCGACCAGGCCGTAAGATCACTCTATCGACCGGCTTGCGAAAGCTTTGCTTCGGCTATTTTGCACATCCTCTGCAAGGCCTCTTGCAGGCTGATGTATGTCATTTTTAAATCTTTGACAGTGCGAGAATTGTCATAGACCTGTGCGAAATGCGGATCAGCCGTGTGCGCGTCATCAAAGTCGAAGTGGGCTCCGGGATAAATGCCGCGCACGATGTCTGCAATCTCGCCCGCTGTGGTGGTCCCTGCAGCCGCGTTGTAGACGCTGTAGGCCGGTTTTTCTACGCAGACTAGCCGCGCGATGATCTCCGCGAGATCATCTACATAAACCCACGAGACCCCTGCCGTGCGCGGTAGTGGAATTCGGCAAGGGCGCCCCAGAATGGGCGACTCGATCAAGTTGCTCAGCCATGCCCGCGGCCCTGTCGTGCGGCCAAGACCAAGCACCGAAGTAGGACGGACCGCGATCGTGTCCATCCCCCATCGCGCATGATAGAGGCCACCCACATATTCATTGAGCTGCTTAAGGCAGGCGTACAGCGTATTACCAGCCGGGAGCGGCATGTCTTCGCGCAAGGGAGTGCCCGGCGCGGTGGCGATGTTTGAATAGGCTCCTATACTGCTCATATAAATCACCCGGCCAACGTCGAAGAGCCGTGCAGCCTCGAAGATATTGCTCATGCCCAACCCGTTGACCTGAACGGCACGATATGGCTCCTTTTCAGTCTGTGCCGACAGGAAAGCGGCGAAATTTATCACGGTATCGATACGCCGCTCACGCATAACCGAGGCCAGCATACCGAAATCGGTTACGTCTCCGGGTATGATCTCTACCTCCAGTCCGACCATCCGGTGCATGCTGGGCACCAAATCGAAGCAAATGACTTCTGCACCCTTTTCGAGAAGTTTTCGGGTGGTTACGCTTCCGATAAATCCCGTTCCGCCAATATTTAGTACGCGCATTTCTGATCCTTTCAGAATACTTCGTGCATTGCATCTCAAAGAATTGCATTGGCTTCTGCGGCGCCGTACTCCTTCCTTGGGCGCAAGGGGACACGGGCTCAAATCCTATGTCCCGACCAATGCCTTCAATCAGATGCAGCTAATCCGTGGCCGCCAGAATTCTGGCGACGTAGATGAATTCGCAGCCCAGAACGCCGGTCTTTTACGCATGTGCTGATTTGTATTCTTCCGATCCGGATTCCTCCCGTTTGCCCCTCACGAACAACGCAACCAGTGAAGCCAGCAACGTGGCGGCAATCATAAATTGGAACCCGGCGTTAAACCCGCCTCCCGTTATCTGTACGAGAAAGCCGATTATTAGTGGGGAAACCACACCAGCGATCTGTCCGCCCAAAACAACGATAGACGTAGCGCGGCCAGTAATCGCTTTCGAGACGGAGGTCATCGGCACGGCCCAAAAGGCGCCCATGCCCACAAAAAGGAAGAACCCCAAAAGCGTCATCCAGAATACGCACCAGTGTGCCGACTTGGCGGTATATGTAAAGTAAAGGCATATGACGCTTATCCATTGGGCTGCGACCAACAGAATCTTGCGTCTTGTCGGAAAATACTTATCCGATAACCAGCCGCCCAACATGTAAGCGACTGCACCGAGAAAAAAAGGTAGCGACACAGAAAACCCCATCTGCAACAGTCCAAAGCCACGGCTCCTGATCAGATACGTGGGGAGCCATGTTCGAACCCCCCCAACCGTAAGGTCGAACAAAAAAAAGATGATGCAGCATTGCCAAACCACGGGAGTCTTGAACACTTGCCAAAAGCTGTACTGCTCCCCGCCTGCGACTTTTGCGGAGACCTCCTCTCCCTTGAGTTCAGCCAGCTCTTCCGCAGTTATGCCTTTCTTATTCGCAGGGTCTTCTTGCAGCCCGAAATAGATAATCGCCATGATGACGACCCCGACGACAGACAAAACATAAAACGCGGATCTCCACCCCCACCACGTAATCAGCAGTGCGCCGATGATGGGCGCCAGTGCCGGGCCCAAAGAGTTCGACGACAGCATGATGCCCGTGGCGGTTCCTCTTTCCTTTGGCGGGAACCAGTTTGCAAGAACTCGATAGGTTGAAGAGACGCCTACGCCTTCACCAGCTCCGAACAGAGTCCGCACCCACATCATCGGCCCCAGAGAATTCACTACTCCGGTTATTGCGGTAAAAACGGTCCACCAGCCAAGAGACCAGAGCATAAGTTTGCGCGCCCCAAACCGGTCTACCAGCACTCCCCCGGGAATCTGTAAGGCAGAATAACCTATAAAAAAGACGCTCATTACCGCGCCCATAGCTACTGGAGACAACTTGAAGTCTTTAGCAATGTAGGGGATCGCAGTCGAGATCACCATGCGGTCCATATACGAGCAAAGCCACGTTATAAAGAGAATCGCCAGTACCGTATGGCGCGACTTCCACTTAAATCCACTCAATGCCGCCATGGCAGTTCCTCATTTCTTTTCTATCGCAGTTCTCGAAAGATGGCCCGCGCGGACCGCAGCCGCATAGCCGGTCCCTGTCATGGGCCGGGCCTTTCTATAGAAAGGCTCCGCTCCGTTTTGTTCCCAAGTTGTTCCCAAGCCGTGCTGGGATGCTTCGCTCCACCACCCCAACCGGCGCAAGAACGCCAAGGTTCCCAATACTATTTAGGTAGTCCACGTCGTCTCCCTGCGAGTGTCCGAGCCCGGTCAAATATCTGATATATCAGTAATGCAAAGAACAAACTAACCATACTTCGTTCTTGGCGACCTCAAATCTTGTTCAGGGCTATATTAGGGGGGTATTAAGGCAGCTTGCCCGGCGCGATGGCTGTGATGGGTGTCACCGAATTGTGTGAGCCTTTCTTTGACGCCGAGAATTGGGGGCAGCTCCCATGCCCCCTTCGCTCACGCACACCGATCCGCCGCAACTGGAAGAACTGGCAAACACCTGGCAACTTTACATTGAGCAGTACGGCGCAACCCTGGTGTCGAACAGCTATCTTCGCATTGCCGTGCTGTGCCTATGCGCTGTTTGCGTCGGCCTGCTCGTTCTGAATGCCCGTACCCATCAGGCACTCCGCAATCTGAAGCCACTCGTGATCCGAATCGACGACATTGGCCATGCCGAAGCGATCAGCTATTCCAGTCTGCAATACCAACCGCGCGAATTGCCATGCTGCTGGTCTGTGTCACAACGAATGCAACTATGGCGGTGACTCTCACCGCAATTGCAGTAGCGTCGTTGCTGGCTTCCTCGCAATCACTATTTGCACTCCAGCACGAACTGGTTCCCAGCAAACATCTCGGGGGCGTAGGTGGATTCATTCACCTGCTCAGTAACATTTCCGGTATCACAGGTCCCGCCATTATGGGCTTTGCGGTTCAGTATCTCGGTGGCTACAGCAGTGGTTTCGCATTGGGAGCCATAGTAGACTTGATAGGCATCTTGGCCATGATCTTCTTTGTCAAAACGCGCCGGCAGCCGGACGTCGCTACTGCCACCGCTTAAAAGCTTGCGCTGCCTCCCGGTTGAGGATTACGGTGGTCAAGACGCTGGGTTCGTTTTTTGTGATCTGTCTCTACTTTCTCACCGGATGGGTTTGAGAAAGCGGATGTCGGCGGAGACTTTCTTGGGGCGAGTCGTTCTGAGCCGCTCCAGCAAAATCATAAAGCGCATGGAATTTTAGTTCTATGCGGTGCATAGCGTAGTGCTGAGTACGTCAGACGTATGAGAAATCAGCTCGAATCGGGCAAAGACGCCTGCCAGAAATCGATAGCGGCAGTTCGACAGATATATGGGTCCACACAATCCTTTGGAGACAACAATGGCTATAAAAGAAGGTAGTACTTTAGGATTCATCGGTCTTGGCGCCATGGGCGCGCCCATGGCGCGACGGCTGATTTCCCACGGTTATGCGCTGGTCGTGCATGACATCAATCCTGGCGCTGCGCAGTCGCTGGTTGAGGCGGGGGCGACAGCGGTGTCATCCGCACTGGAAGTGGCAAATGCGGCGGAAACGGTTTTTGTATCGCTGCCGAATCTGGAAACTACCCGCGAGGTTGCGCTCGGCAAATCGGGTCTCGCATCGGGAAGCAAAATAAAGCTTTACATTGATCTTTCGACCACCGGATCTCGGGTCGCCAAGGAAGTTTCGGCCGCATTGGCACAGCGAAATATTGTAGCGCTCGATGCACCGGTTACGGGGGGCATCGCCGGCGCGATCAAAGGAACGCTGACGGTGATGGTATCGGGCCCAAAGCATGCATTCGACAACGTCGTCGATGTCTTTAAACCTATCGGCACAAAGACTTACTTTGTCGGCGAGGGCGCCGGCCAGGCGCAAATCGCCAAGCTCATCAACAATTTGCTCTCTGCCACGGCGCTTGCCGTGACCTCGGAAGCCTTTGTGCTCGGGGCGAAAGCGGGCCTCGACCCCGATATTCTGCTCGGCATCATTAATGACGGTACAGGCCGCAACACTGCGACGGCAGACAAATTCCCTAAATCCGTGCTGCCGAGAAAATTCGACTTCTACTCCCGCCTGGAAATACTTTACAAGGACGTCAGCCTCTGCATGGAAGAAGCAGACAGGCTTAAGGTACCCATGTGGATTGGCAGCACCGTCAAACAGGCATGGGGGTACGCCATGTCGCAGGGCGGAGCCAAGGACGACCAGACCTCCATAATTCGGCATTTCGAGAAATGGGTGGGAGTCGAAGTCAAGGGAAAGGCATGCAGCGAGTCCCAGTAGAGACGCTATAGCGTTTCTATATTGATCATAATGCGAGGTGCGTTGCGCTGGACCACGGTGAGAGTCGTCAATGCTGTCGCGCCCGGAAACTCAGAGAACGGTCGCCATCCGCTACGAAAGGCGAATGAGGAATCCATGGCCACCGCATCTCTCAGTGAGGGTGTGAGTTCGCGGGCGATTATCGTCAATGCTGATGACGACGGTTCCTGCAGGCCTTTGTGATCGGAGTCGAAATCGAAGAACGTGAGGCTCTTTTCCTCGGCCGCAAAGGCCATTACGAGAAGGGCTGGCATGTGACCGGCACGGCGGGGACGTTTGGCACAACGGCGGCGATGGGCAAGGTGCTCGATCTTTCGAAAGAGCAGATGTTGTATGCGATCGGTATTGCCAGCACACAAACCGCCGGCGTTCGGACTATGTTCGGAACTTGTGCCAAGCCCATTCATGCGGGCAAATCTGCTGCCAATGGGATGCTTTCGGCAATGCTGGCGAAGGAGGGCATGACCAGCTCCCTCGAACCGCTGGAAGGGCCAAAAGGGTACGGCTTCTTGGCTTCGGACTCTTGCGATGTCAGCAAGTTGTCGGCCCCTTGGGGTAAAGATTGGTTGATTATGTCGAATACCTACAAGCCCTATGCCTGCGGCATCGTGGCCCATCCTGCTATTGATGCCGCAGTAAGGCTGCGGTGCCGTGGCGTGAGTGCTTCCGATATACGGTCCATATCCATTGAGGTACATCCACTAACCTGGAGCTGAATGGCAAGCTCGAACCTAAAGACAACCTCGAGGCGATCTTCAGCGTGTACCACGGCGCCGCAGTCGGCATTCTGGAAGGAAAGGCAGGGAACTGGCAATACACAACCGAAAGGGTTTGTGACCCCGATGTCGTTGCTATTCGCCGGAAGATCAAGGCAACTGCTTCAACCCGTATGGGTGTAGATCAGGCCTCATTGAAAGCGGAGCTGAACAATGGCGAAGTAATGGAAATCTTTGTAGAGACTGTGCGCGGAAGCTTGCAAAATCCGCTTTCCGGCAAGGACCTAGAAGAGAAGTTCAAGGACATGAGCTCCCATATCTGTCCACGCCAAAGCAAGATAAGATTTGCCGCCTGGTGTGGCGGCTGGATCAAGAGCCGTCGGTCCAAGAAATCGTCGATTTCTGTAGATCCGACAAGTAATGGTGAGTCTTTGCTATCGAGCAGCAACTCATACGAGTGTTTTCTTCTGCATTCAGGGGGCGCTAGCTTAGCCTGTTGACCGGGTTGCTTTTCGACGAGCACGGCAATCGCTACACGCCGACGCATGCGGTGAAACGAGGAAAGCGCTACCGTTACTACACCTCGCAAGCCGTGATCCGAAAGAAAAAGGAGGGCGTTACCTTGGCCCGGATCCCGGCGCACGAACTCGAGCGTGCGGTTGCTGACCGGGTTCTGACTCTGCTCTCCGCGCCTCACCAGCTGGTCTCATCGGCTCAAGATCTCGCTCTTACAGAGGGACAACTGCAATCTGTCTTGGATGCTGCCAGCCAGGGAGTTAGGTCATGGGAGAAGACCGGAATAAAGGACAAAGAAGAATTCCTGCGAACAGTCCTTAGTAAGGTTGTCGTGCAACAGGACTCGTTGCAGATTAGCTTAGATCTGAATGCCCTTATCAATCTGATCCAGGGAAAGGGATTAGATATGGTTTCAAAGACGCAAACCGGTGCAGACGGGAATCGACAGCCTCAGGTTTTCGCGCTCGCATGTCCATTCCGGCAGGCGCGCCGCGGGAAGGAATTGCGGCTTGTGATCGGCAAAAACCAGCGGATAACCAGCAACAGCACGACGGCTCTCGTCAAAGGCATCGCCCGCGCGCGGCACTGGTACGAGCAGGTCGTCTCCGGCAAGGCAGGAAGTATCGCTGACTTGGCAAAACAAGCCCGAGTCACATCGCACTATGTGCGCAGAATCTTCTCCTGCGCCCTGCTCGCTCCTGATCTCATCGAGATTGTCCTAAACCAGCGACATAGCCCCGACCTCACCCTCGAGAAGTTGGTTACTCGCCTGCCGCTCGAGTGGGAGCGCCAGCGGGGAATCCGAGCTTGGTGATTCCCTCGCACTTTTCACCGACCAAAAAGATTTTCGCTTACCCTTTTAGAAATGAACCCTCCAACTGATGGCAGAAGTATTGCTCTCAAGCCCCTGGCTTGGGCCCAGAGGCCCTAGCACCGCGCTTCTCGTCAAATCTTGTGTTTCCAAGCAGCTAGCCAGAGCACTGGTGCGTTTGTAGGCTAGGTGTAGATGATTTTGTAGACGCGTTCCTTCGCGGGCTCTCTACGGAAGAAAGCTGAGGATTATGAGGGGCTAATTTTTCCGCTGGACAAAAAAGCATCAGACTACTCACGCAAGCTGCAGCATCGAGGGCGGAACCGCGTGCGGCTGCCCATACGTTAAAGGAGGAAACTGCGGAAACTGGAAAACTGAACCGGTTGCATCACATTCGCCATCGACGTCCCGATCGACCTAAACCTAATGGTGCAAAGCGCAGGCGGTGTGCTCGATAATTTTGAATTACTCCGGGATTGCTTCGTTTTTTATCGGGTAATGCAGTTTTGGCTTGCAGAATCGCTCCCGAGCAGTACAATTCCAGGGACCCATAGCTAAAAAAGGAATTTCTGTTTAATGAATTTCAGTTTTCCGACCTGCGGAATGGTTCCTCCCGTTCTGAGGGGAAAAACCATCGCTCAAAGTCTGGCGTTTTGATCTGAGAACTGCCGGTAAGACAAAGAAGATTTGCCGGCACGGGGAGGATGAATGGAGCTGAAGAAGCTTTCCTTACTCGATCTGCAGCAGATGAAAAAGAAGAAAAAGCTTGTGGTTATTTCCGTGCCCGATGCAACCACGGCGCACATAGCGGAACAGGCTGGCGTGGATATGGTCGTGGTGGGTAACTCAATAGCCATGGTCCTGCTGGGGCATCCAACGACAGTTCCGCTCACGATGGAAGATGTCGTAAGACTTGGTCAGGCTGTACGGCGCGGGGCGCCCCATACGTTCCTGCTTTCTCCGCTCCCGTATCAGAGCTATCAAACCCCGGAAATGGCCCTACGGAATGCCGCTCGGCTCATGCAGGAGGTGGGAGCGGACGCCGTTAAGATTCAGGGCGGGAAAAGAGTGAAACACATCCTCAAGGCAATAACCGATGCAGGTATCCCTTGTGCGAGTCACGTAGGCCTCACCCCCCACACGATCGCGCAGCTCGGGGGCTTCAAAGTACAGGGAAGAACAGCCGAGAGTGCCGCTCGGGTCTATGAAGATGCGCTCGCAGTTCAGGAGGCCGGCGGATTCGGGATGGAGGTGGAGGCGATACCCCCTCCGATTGCCGAACAAATAACGCAGGACTTGGACATTCTCACCTGGGGCGTTGGTTCAGGGCTGGGATGCGACGGCCAGAACATAATTGCCTGGGACATGCTCGGCTATTACGAGGCAATCAAGCCCAGATATGTAAAGCGCTATGCAAACTTGGCAGAAACTGCGTTGCAGGCTATGACGCAGTACTGCGAAGAGGTAAGGAGCGCTCAATTCCCGGGTGCGGAGCACACGTACAAGATAGACGAAGCCGAAGTTGCAAAGTTCAGGGAGCTGGTAAGGAAGAAGTGAAGTGTCTGAACCACCATTTTTGAGTTGACCACCGGAAAGGAGCAGTCGAATGAGCAATCCCTACTTGGATTATCGGGGGAGGATCAAGAAACTCCAGGGCATCATATCCGGAAAAGGTTATGACGCAGTCGTCCTCAGCAAGATTGGAAGCCTGTGCTACTTTACAGGACTCGTGTTCAAGGACCGTGCGGCCATCATCATTCCCGCAAAGGGCGGGGATGACGACATCTACATGGTCAATATCAATATCGAAATCGAGAGGATGCGGGAGGAAAGCTGGCTTCCGAACCTTATCGCATGGGACTTCGCCAAGAAGACGCCCGGTGTTGCGCCACAGGGTAGCGTGGTGCATACATTCAATCCCGCATACGTCGAAGCCATAGGCGAATGCCTGGCAAAGCTTAAGCTGGAAAAGGGCAAGATCGGCATAGAAAAAGACGACCTAGTGGCGACCGAATACGAAGCGCTGGTGGACACATTGCGCGGCGCCCGCATTGAGAACGTGGCGGATATCCCCAATCGCATGCAGGTGGTCAAGGACAAGGCCGAAATAGAGATAATGCGGCGCGCGGCCGAAATTACGGATGCCGGGATGGAAGCGGCATTCAAGGCCTTGGTGGTAGGTGCAACGGAGTGCGAAGTTGCCGGGGCTGCCGAATACGCAATGCGACTGGCCGGGGCCGAGTCGTTCAACTACGGCATGGGCGGCCGTGTCGGAACCGAAATAGGCTCGGGCTACCGCTCAGCCTACATGTACTGCTGGAGCATGCCGCCTACGCTGAAGAGGCTCCAAAGGGGAGATATTGTAACCATCGATATCCATGCGATGCACCAAACCTACGTCTCGGACCTGTCTCTCAATGGCGTCGTAGGCCAGCCTTCCGCAGCTCAGAAGGAGCTGGAGGATGTGTGGAAGAAGGGTGTTCACGCCTTGTTGAGCGCGATGAAACCGGGTGCCAGGATTTGCACGGCGGCAATGGCGGCGCGCTCTGCCATAGAGGCGGCAGGCTGGGCAAAATACAACGCGGCGTTGTTCGGGCACGGTTTGGGTACTAGCACCAGGATCCCGCCTATCGTCTCCATGAACAATACCGATATGTTCGAACTCAACATGATCCTCAATTCGGTAGTTGTAGTCACCAAACCCGGGGTTGGAGGCATGAGGCTCGAAATGCCCACGCTGGTGACACAGGATGGCGGAGAGCCGCTTGCCAAGTCACCATTGGAACTGGTGGTTCGGCCTGTGTGATAGGCATAGGGCTCTGAGGGCAGTGGACGGTCTCGAGTTCTCAGAGCCATTTTGAGGAGGAAGTCAATATGTCACAGCCTGTCCAAGCTAGTAAAGAAAACAAACCAGCGACGCAGAAAATGACCAACTATCGTTGGTTCGTAGCAATACTGATCTTCGTGCTATATACGATAGCAAACGCCGACCGTGCGAATATTGGTGTCGCTTTACCATTTATCAAGAAGGAATTCGGATTAAGTAACACGGAGGCAGGCGGCATCGTCAGCATACTATTCATGGCGTATGCAATCATGCAAATTCCGGGGGGATTTATCTATACCAAGGTCGGCGTCAAGAAAGTTCTTCCTATATCGATGTTTTTGACTTCCTTCTTCACTTTAATGCAAGGGTTAACTTCATCAGTTCTTACATTTAAATTAGCGCGTTTCTGTCTAGGGCTATCAGAAGGGCCGATGCCCACGGGTTGCCTTACCACTGTCAACAATTGGTTTCCTTCCAAAGAAAAAGGTACAGCCGGGGGCATTTATGCGGCTGCTAGCAAATGTGGGCCAGTAATTACGCCAACAATAGGTGTTCTTGTTATGCGCTATTACGGCAATTGGCGTGGCATATTTATTGTCTGTGCGATTCCCGGCGTCATCCTATCAATAATCTGGTATTTGATGGTAGCAGATAAGCCATCTGAGAGCAGGTTTGTATCTGCTGCTGAAAGTGACTACATTGCGACAGAAACAGCAACTGCAATAAATGTTGTTGGTAAAGTCAAACCCCGACGCGAAATGAAATGGTTGGACAGGCTAATTCGTGCAAAGAAGATTGAGCCTATTGACACGAATAAAAAATTATTTTGCTCGTGGAATATTATTGGCAATGCCTTAGGATATGCGTGCATCAACGGTCTCATCTACGCACTCATATCGTGGATTCCTACCTATCTAGTAACAGTAAAGGGTTTTGTGTCCATAAAAATGGGATTTCTTGCCGCTGCCCCATTTGTTGGTGCTCTTGTGGGCAACGTTTTCGGTGGCTGGTTTTCAGATAGCGTCCTCAATAAGCGACGTAAGCCTACCATGATAATTGGCGGGTTGTGCACAACTATTACGATGTACGCTCTCATCAGCGCTCCCAATAATCCTCTGCTGCTGGCATTATTTCTATTCCTCGCGGGCGTCTCCTTTAGTTTTGGTTTCGCAGCCTTCCAGATCTATCCTATGGGAGTTACCACCAAAAAGATGTATCCAGTTTCTTATGGTTTCACCAATGTATTTGCACAAATTGGCAGTTCTGTGTTTCCCTTTGTTGTAGGTTATCTCCTAGACCACTACGGCTGGAATGCAGTTTTTCTATTCCTGGCCTCATGCGCAATCGCTAGTGTGCTATTTATTAGCTCGATTGATGAACCAATAACTGAAAATGTTGTTGCTCCGAAAGTTGCACAAAGCGCTAGTTAACCATTGGGGATGAGGAAGGGGAATAACCGATAGCTCGTCGGTACAAGCTCGACTCCTTTGCGGGGGTATAAAATCTGAGTTGTTGGAGCCAAACCGGAAGTCCTGGATCATAAGGGTTCCCTGCTGCAGGTAGTGTCCAGAAACTTTCGCACTTTCTCTGAGTGAACTCTGGTTGATGTCCAGGCGAAACGCTTCCTGCTCGATGCCGTCGGCTGCGCGCTGGGCGGTTATCAGCAGCATGATGTCGTCATCGCCCTCCGGGTGCTGGATGAAGTTGCGGCCTCTGGTCCGGCAACCGTTATCGGCTCGGGCAAGAAAATGGATATGGGTCACGCGGCATTTGCCAACGCGCTGATGGTTCGCTGCATGGACTACAACGACACCTATTGGAAACAGGACGCGTCGCATCCGACCGACATTTTCCCGGCGGCGATTGCTTGTGCCGAGCGCGCCGGGAGCAACGGCCGCGAATTGATCGTGGGACTCGCTCTCGGACACGAGTTTGAGATGCGTTTTTGCGAAGCAGCTTTCCCCGGCATATCGCGACTGCGGCTATTTATACACTTCCAGTAGCTGGTCTGCCGAGTGGAGCGGCTGGTTCCGCGATCGGCATTGTAAACACGGCTGGGCGGGTTTCTTTCGCGCACGCGGATGGCATCACGCCACGTTCACGGCGTTCGTCTCTCCGATTGTCGCCGGTCGCACGCTGCATCTTCCCTGGGAGCAGATTCAGCATGCAATTGGCATCTCGGCTTCGGTGCGCGCCTGCTTTGGCGTCGTCGCCGCCGGCAAATTGACGATGATGAAGAACACCGCGTCCCCGATGGGCACCGAAAGGGGCGCACTCGCCGCCTTGATGGCGAGTGAGGGCTACACCGGCCCCGAGCACATCATCGATGGCAAAGAGGGATTGGTTCACGTCTTTGGTCCGGAGTGGAAGCTGAACCTGCTGACCGACGGGCTGGGACAGTCTTGGCGCATTACGCAGTGCGGCATGAAGTTTTTCCCGGCCGAGGCGCTAACGCACGCTCCGATTTCGGCCACTCTGGATCTCATCACTCGGCTGTTGGGCGCTTTCGCGGTTTTTGGCGTCGGCTTTGTATTGCCCGACAACTCAGCCTGAGGTAATCTTCTGCTAGTGATAAACGAGGTAATCTTCTGATAGGAGATAAACTATGCTGACATTATCGTTGGGGCAGTTTGTTGAACATCTATCGGCAAACAACATCCCCAAGGAAGCGATGAGTATTGCGCGCCGGGGGTTTATCGACACCATCGGAACCATGATCGCCGGACGATATGAAGAAACGCCGCAGATCCTCCGCAACACGCTGAAGCCTCCTAATGGAGAAGCCACGCTGTATTTCAGCGACCAGCACGCACAAGCACCTGAGGCGGCATGGATCAACGGAACAGCGGCACACGTCCTTGATTACGACGACGAGGCGCTGTGCGGGCACCCCAGTGCTGTACTGGTTCCCGCAATCCTCGCCGAAGCCGAGGCGCTCGACTCCCCGGGGATCGACATGCTCGTGGCCTACATCGGTGGATATGAGACCTGGGCCGAATTGTGTAATCGCGAGCCGGGCGTTCATCACGAGAAAGGCTGGCATCCGACGTCGGTCTACGGCCCGGTGGCTGCCGCGGCCGCCTGCAGCATCCTGAGACGCCTGGACGCCAAGCGTGCGTCGCACGCCCTTGCCATTGCCGCTTCGCAATGCGGCGGTTTGGCAGCCAACTTTGGTTCTATGACCAAATCCTTTCACGCCGGACACTCCGCCTTTGCGGGCATCATGTCGGCACGGCTCGCTGCCGGCGGCTTCACCGGACAGCTTGACGCGATCGAGCACCCGCGTGGCTTCCTGACCGCCTTTTCGCCAAGAGGCGAAGTCGACCGGATGTCAGAGGCGAAAGACCTCGGGAAAACCTGGAGGATTCTCAAGACTGGTCTGAACATCAAACGCTATCCGGCCTGCTACTGCACAAGTCGGGCGATCGATAGCATGTTGCAGCTCGCTGTGGCCGAACAGATCGACCCGGAGCAAGTGGAAGAGATTACAATCTCCATAAGCGACGGATACGCCGGCATTCTCCGCAACCATACACCGCAGACAGGTTTGGAAGCCAAGTTCAGCATCGAGTTTGTCATGAGCTGCGCGATTGTCGCGCGAGCAGTGACTTTGAACGAGCTAACCGACGAATTTGTGCTCCGTAAAGATGTCCAGTCACTGATCCGCAAAGTGAAGGTGTCCAAAGACGTGGAACGCGACCCTCACTTGGCCTATGGCGCCGCTGTGTATGACCAGGCCCATGTGCGTCTCAGATCTGGAGCGGAACTCCACGGCCCGCAGGTCCGGCGTCCTTACGGCCACGCCGAGAATCCGCTCGATGACACTGAATTGTTCAACAAGTTCAAGGCATGCCTGCGCGCTGGAAAGGCGACAGTGACGCCCGAACATCTCTTTGAACAACTTCAGTCTCTCGAACAAACTCGCGCCCGTGCTCTCACGAAGCTTCCTGACTTGTCTGCGCAGCTTGGTCAGTAACTAATCCCCCGGCAGTCGGGTACCAGACCGTTGGGCTGGACAATAAGGCAAGGAACAGGTGGAGAGCACGGGTGTTTTATGCTGTACGTGTTCCGAGCGTTGGCAGTTAAGACCGCTGGCTCACTGGTGCCTTCGCAAGCCCGTCCGGCAGTGTGGTTCCGGGCCCCGTGCTCAATACAGTGATGACGTCGCCGCTTCGAACGAAGAGGTCGACGATCTCGTTTAGGAGGCTACTTTCTTTGCACGGCCCGGGCCGACGCTTGGGGCAGACAAGGAGAAGTCGTGCCCAAAGAGCGAAGCAAGGTTGGCAGTTTGCCCGTGATTGAGCCCAACGCTGCGGGGATCGACATCGGTGCAAAGCAGATATTCGTGGCGGTTCCTGCAGACCGCGACCCGGAGCCAGTTCGGTGTTTCCCAACGTTTACCATCGATTTGTAGAGACTGGCCGACTGGCTTCAGCAATGCCAGATCCGAACCGTGGCGATGGAATCAACCGGCGTGTATTGGATTCCATTGTTTCAGATCCTGGAGAGACGATCTTTCGAGGTGCGGCTGGTCAACGCGCATCACGTCAAGAATGTGCCGGGTAGGAAGACCGATGTTGCAGATTGCCAGTGGATTCAGCACCTGCATTCCGTCGGGCTGTTGCGCGGATCGTTCCGCCCCGATGACGAAATCTGTGCCATCCGCTCGTTATGGCGTCATCGCGATAATCTCATCCAGTTGGCCACCCTTCATCTGCAGCACATGCAGAAAGCTCTGGATCAGATGAACCTGCGCAGATTCACCATGTCATCAGCGATCTGGATGGAACAACCGGTCTGGCCATCATGGACGCGATCCTGGCTGGCGAACACGATCCGCATAGACTGGCGCAACTGCGGCACCCGCGCGTTCGTGCCAGCGAAGAAACCATCATGAAGTCGTTGGTCGGCGACTACCGTGAGGAACACCTGTTCACACTCCGCCAATCCCTGAAAGCCTACCGGTATTACCAGGAGTTGATTCAGGAGGTCGACTTGCGGGTAAAGCAGATGATGCAGCGGCTTCCATCCAAAGTTGCTGATGGCGAAAAGCCGCCAACAGGAAATGCAACAGCTCGTTGCTGACTCCAAACAGCGTTATGGTGAGATGAACGAGAACCGATTGCCGCAACTTTCTGGGCATACGCGTGGCATTGTATCTGATCGGCAATCGCTGTGGACATCGTTATAAGCGGCCAACTGCTGCAAGGCGAGATCGCAATGTCACCGCCGGGCGATTGGCGGCATAGGGCCGAATATTCGCCTTCCCTTCATCATCTCCGAGCGCTCCGTTGCAATTACGGGATGGCGTAATGTCCAATAACTCGATCGCACGTAGATGTTCGAATTGAGTGGGGGCCGCGGTTCACGGTTTTTCGTACCGCAGCCGATCCGAGCCGAGATCAAAGATCATCGAATGGA